>Ga0160463_100088_pt1 | contig 107553 bp, 92 predicted proteins | sample HID1975M_E6MG_FD_108276 | JGI IMG/M metagenome (GOLD analysis project Ga0160463, IMG submission 108276) | Enriched soil microbial communities from UW Madison campus, WI, USA - HID1975M_E6 MG | ecosystem: Environmental > Terrestrial > Soil > Unclassified | place: USA: Madison, Wisconsin... | reverse complement strand
TTTCTTTTGTATTGCTGTAAAGAATGTAAACTAAAAACATAGAATAAAAATTAAAGACAATAAAAAAAGCCGAACATTTCTGTTCGGCTTTTGTCGGGGTGGCAGGATTCGAACCTGCGGCCTCCTGCTCCCAAAGCAGGCGCGATAACCGGGCTACGCTACACCCCGTAGCATTTGCTTATTGATCGTTACTGTGGTCTTCCCGCCTAGAGCGGGACACGATAACCGGGCTACGCTACACCCCGAAGATGTATTTGCTGTACTGCCCGAAAGCGGATGCAAAGATATAAATAAATTTGGTTTACAAAAGGAAAAAATGAAAATAAATAAAACTTATTTGAACATAGTTATTTAGGATTTATTTTAGTCCTAATTTTTTATAATAAAGTTTACATTTGCAACTCAAAAAAACTATAGATACTATGTCAAATACAATTGAAAAAATTAAATGCCTTATTATAGGTTCTGGTCCAGCGGGCTATACTGCGGCTATTTATGCAGCCAGAGCAAATATGAATCCAGTATTATACCAAGGAATGCAGCCTGGTGGTCAATTGACTACAACTAATGAAGTTGAAAACTTTCCAGGTTATGTTGATGGAGTTACAGGACCAGAAATGATGATTCAGTTACAAGATCAAGCAAAACGTTTTGGTGCTGATATTCGTGATGGTTGGGCTACAAAAGTTGATTTTTCTGGCGATATTCATAAAGTTTGGATTAACGATTCAATAGAATTACATTGTGAAACTGTAATTATTTCTACAGGTGCTTCAGCTAAATATTTAGGATTACCATCAGAACAACACTATTTAAATATGGGTGGAGGAGTTTCTGCATGTGCTGTTTGCGACGGATTTTTCTATAGAAATCAAGAAGTTGTAATTGTTGGTGCTGGAGATTCTGCTTGTGAAGAAGCTCATTACTTATCTAAACTTTGCAAAAAAGTAACAATGTTAGTTAGAAGCGAGAAATTCAGAGCTTCTAAAATTATGGAAGAACGTGTTCGAAAAACAGAAAATATTGAGATTTTAATGAATCACGATACAGTTGAAGTTTTAGGAGATTCAAATGTTGTGCATGCTATTAAAGCTTTAAATAAAACAACAGGCGAAACTATCGAAATTCCAGCAACTGGTTTCTTCGTGGCAATTGGTCACAAACCAAATACAGATATTTTTAAAGATTATATTACGCTTGACGAAACTGGTTATATCGTAAACACTCCAGGAACATCTAAAACAAATGTTGATGGTGTTTTCGTAGCGGGTGATGCTGCTGACCACGTTTATCGCCAGGCAATTACTGCTGCTGGAACAGGTTGTATGGCGGCTTTAGATGCTGAAAGATATTTGGCTTCTAAGGAATAAGTTTGAAAGTTTAAGGTTTCAGGTTTCAAGTTTTTGGGACGTTAAAATCTTTGCAATAAAAAATCCCAGACTAAATTTAGTCTGGGATTTTTTTTATGTAATATGTTTTCTAGCTTAACTTGAAACTTGAAAAAAGAAAAACCTGAAACAAATTATTTAATCTTCTTAATCAACTTAGCTTCTTCAGAAAAACGAGTTAATGTAATAGCTGGACTTCCTAAAAGAGAAATTTCTGCTTTATCTCCAATTGCTAAAGAAACAGTTGTTTCTGCAAAAATGCTTCCTACAGCAAAATTCTCGGCAGTAACATTTGCATCTTTCAATGTGAATTTTGTTCCAGTAAAAACTGAATTATTGTCTAATCTAATAGTTGCTTTTTCAGCAATACCTTCAATTGCGGCATTTCCTCTTTGGTACAAATCACATTTGAATTTTATAGCAGAAACCAAAGTCTTAAGAACGGCATTTTTACTTAATTGTATAGTTGCGTCGTCTGCTTTTAAGTTTAATTCTGTTCTGGTTTTATCATCGCCAATTAAAGTGAATTTTTTTGCATTTACGTTCAAAAACAACTTAGAAAAATCAAGACAATTCATCGTAATATCGTCCAATTGCAATTCTTGAATGGCATAAACAATAGCCTCATTTTTAGTGATAACTTTATTTAATGTTTTCGTGTAAGTAACCTTAACTGCTAATTTCTTGAAAATAGTAGATTCTTTATTAGTATATAAGCGAAGTGTTTTTTCTCTTAAATCCATTCCAATAATATCATGTAGATTATCATCGGCTTCGATTTTGATTTCATTTTTTTCTCCTTGTTCCAAATAAACTTCCAAATTATCATCGACTTCAATGGCGTCAAAACTTCCAACTTCTTTTACCGAAGTCGTTACAACTTTAGAACCTTTAATTTTTTCTCTTTTTTGAGCAAAAGTCAATGTTGTAACAAATAATAATAGGAGTAGCGCTGTACTTTTTTTCATTAATTATAGATTTGATTTTGACAAATATAAAAAAATCATCCACTTTTGATGAATGATTTCTTTTATATTTAACAGTTAACTGTTTTTAGTTTTTGCTAATAGTTCCTCCAGAACTTGCTTCTTTTTCGATTGTTTTTGGAGAACCGCTATAGTTTACACTTCCTCCGCTTGAAGCCTTTGCTCTTAAGGTTACAATTGGGTTTACAGAAATGGTTGCTCCGCTAGCTGCTTTTGCTTCTACTTCGTTTGCCATCAGTTTTTCGGCATCGATACTTCCTCCGCTTGACGCAGAAGAATTAAAACTCAAAGCTTTACCTTCGATGTTAATAGAACCAGCACTTCCTACATCTACAGAGATTTTATCAGATTCAATATTAACATTCATAGATCCGGCACTAGAAGTTTCTAACGTAATATCTTCTCCTTCAAGAACTCCTTTAGTTATAACTGATGATGCACTAGAAGCTTCAATCTTATCAACAACTGGCATTTTTACGGTTACTTTTTTAGCTGTAATATTTCGGAAAGAACTGAATTTACATTTTATAATTAGAGTTCCGTTTTCAACTTTTGTAACAATTTCATTTTGAAGATTATCGTCAGCTTCAACTGTGATTTCGGTTACATCAGATTGTTCGATAACGACATCAATGGCATTGCTAACAGAAACATTTTTAAAGTCTCCTTGAACAATTCTTTTTTCTTTTGTAACGTGTCCGCTGCCTTCTATAGCATTTACATTAAAATTACAAGAAGCAAATAATAAAGCGGTTACAGTTGCAATTATAAATTTCGTAATATGAATGATTATTTTGATCATGGCTTTTGGTATTATTAGTTAATTTTAATTATAACTCCGTTTTTATCAGTGGTTAGCTTGCCTTTGGTTTTTTTTCCGTTTATAATTTCTTTTCCATTAATTTTAACAGAAACTTCATTTACGGTATCGTTAACAATCGTGTCTACTTGTTCTGTGTCATAATCGTAATCGCTGTCGTGATCTGCAGGGCAGTTTAGACATTTTACTTTAGAATTTTCAACTTTATAATTGTAATCTCCATCGTAATTTAGGTTAAAAAAACCTTCATCAGAATTGTAATAATCTCTAACAGAAGAATCTGGTTTAACTAATTGTCCTTCTGGCAGGTAAATGTAGATATCAACTTCTTGACCTCTAAATTTGTTTTTTACATCTGTCAGAAAATAATTATCCAAAATTAAATGATTTCCGACAATTTGAAACTTGTAATTAATTTTTTCTGCTCTTTTTTTCGCATTTGTGAAAGAATTTCCTCTTGCGCTTTTTTCGATTTGAATAAAAGGAGCAACCTCATCTGTATGCAAAATATGTAAACCTACATCATTAGAATAGATCAATTCATTGTTTGCAGAATCTTGTACAAATTCAAATTCTCTTCTTTCATTTAGGCTTTTTGCATAGTAATCGCTATGTTTAAATTTGATAAACAAAGTATCTTGCGGACGAATTGCGATTTCTTTCTTCTCAACAACTTTATTATCGTAAGAAACTTCAGTTGCTTGTTTAATCCCGATGCTTGCCAAAATTGCAATAGAAATAATCCAAATAGCTAAAAGCGTATATTTTGTAATATTTCCGATTGATTTTAAGTTTGGAGATAACAATTTAAATCCTAAAAGTGTTAAGAAGAAAAACGGAATTCCAACTACAAAAAACATTAGTAATCCAAATGACCAAAGTGGATATTCTGTAAAGTTTCCCGCTTCGACAAAATTCTGCCAAGGAAAGTCAATAAAGATATTTGTTCCTAAGGTAAAAACGCCAATCAATAACATGATCAAAGTTGAGATTCCGCTTATGATTAGAATTACACCTAAAAATTTGGCGAAAATTTTAAAAACCGTCATGATAAAGTCTCCAAATGAACTACTTATTCTCTCAGCTCCCGACTTTACCTGGTTTCCCATTTTGTCATAATCTGCATTTTTAAATTTATCAGAAAGGGTATCAATTTCTTCGCGAACTTTTTTTTCGATGTTTGAAATTGTTACTGGTTCTCCCGTCATTTCTAATTTTTCAGAAGTTGTAATCGCTTCTGGAGTTACAACCCAAAGAACGAAATAAGCTAAAATTCCTGTTCCAAAACCTGCAAAAACGAATACTAAGAATAAGATTTTAATCCATACAGCATCAATTCCGAAATAGTGACCTAAACCTGTAGCTACACCGCCAATTAATCCTTTTTCTTTATCACGGTATAATTTTTTGTGTTTTCTTGCACCGTAATTATTGAATGATTGGTTCGAATTTTCTTCGTCTTCAATTCTATAATCTTCTGGTTGTCCCATAACCGCAATCACTTCATCAACGTCTTTCAGTCCAACAACATGTTTCTCGCTTTTTTGTTTTTCTGTCAACAATTCAGAAACACGCATTTCGATATCTTTAATAATTTCATCTTGTCCAGAAGAGTTGTTAAGTGATCGTTTTATAGCGTCAAAGTAGCGTGTTAATTTTAAGTATGCGTCTTCATCTATGTGAAAAAACATCCCGCCTAAGTTAATATTTACTGTTTTGTTCATGACTTATTGATTTTGATTGGTGATTAAGTTTACAGCGTCAGACAATTCTGTCCAAGTACCGCTAAGTTCGTTTAAAAAAGTTTGTCCTATCTCGGTTAATCCATAATATTTTCGCGGCGGACCTGAGGTCGATTCTTCCCAGCGATAATTAAGTAAACCGTCATTTTTTAATCTAGTTAACAACGGGTAAACAGTTCCTTCTACAACTAGTAATTTTGCGTTTTTTAAAGTGTCTAATATTTCAGATGTATATGCGTCTTTTTCTTTTAGAACAGATAAGATGCAAAACTCAAGAACACCTTTGCGCATCTGTGCTTTTGTGTTTTCAATGTTCATAATTTCATTTTGTTTTTCTTTGATTGAACAATTCGTTTTTTGATTGATGATGATTGATTGATGATGATTGATTCGAAAATAACTTTTAACCTTATTTGTTTTACTTTATAAAAGGAATCGTAAGCGGATATTTATATAATTCTCCGTTTGAAGCTTTTATTGTAGCATAAATCACTAAAAAGAATTCAACAAATTTTAATAATCCAAAAAGTACTACAGCTGTAATTCCGACACTTAGCATTCCGATATGCGATTGAAAGTCAAAGTTTCTAATCACAAAATTATGATCGTTAAAAAAGGCTTCAATTGGAATATTCTGTAAAACTACTGACACAAAAATTGGTATTGCAATAAGTGCTAAAATCAAAGTATAAAGCAATAAGCTTAACTGAAAGTTCAAAGCCTGTTTTCCGTGATGATCTGCAAATTCAGATTTGTCTCTGTAGTTTGTCCAAATGATTAGCGGAAAAATATAGTTCCCAAACGGAATTATATATTGGCTTAAAGTACTCAAATGAGTAAAGGCTGCTGTATTCTTTTCTGATGTTTTTTCCATGATGAGTGGTGTTGTTGTTTCCATGATTAAAAGTATATAGTAATTTCTTATGCAAATATATGTCTAAAAAACAGTATCTTGTTTTGCATAGTACCAAATATTAACAAAAATTTAACAAATATAGAAGTTGTATTTTGAGTTTAAATCGCTGAAAACCATCTGAAAGTATTGGTTTTATTGAGTTTGTTTTGATAGCTTAATAATTTATTGTGCGTGCATAGTTTTTTTGTATTTTTACATAAAAAAATAAATCACATGGCACTTTCGGTATCAAAACTTAATAAGTTCGTTCTGTTTAAACTTCCTTCTGCATACTTCTGTGGAGTACGTGTTAAAGATATAAACGATTCTAGCTGTACGGTAACGGTTAAACACAGATGGATTAATCAGAATCCGTTTAACTCGATGTATTTTGCGGTTCAGGCAATGGCAGCAGAATTAACAACTGGAGCTTTGGTCATTTCTCAAATTCAGCAAAGCGGAAAAAAGATTTCGATGTTAGTTGCCAATAATAAAGGAAACTTCACTAAAAAAGCAACTGGAAGAATAACATTTGTTTGTAGAGATGGACATCTAATTGCAGACGCAATCAAAAAAACAATTGAAACTGGAGAAGGGCAGACTTTCTGGATGAAATCTATTGGAACAAATGAAGAAGGTGTTCAGGTTTCTGAAATGGATTTTGAATGGAGCGTTCGCTTAAAATAAAATAAAAACAGCCTCGGAAATGAGGCTGTTTTACAGAAAACTGCTGTGGTTATTTTTTGATTATTTTAAAACTTTCGCTGCTTCCGTTTTCAAAACTAACTTTAACAAAATAAAAACCACTCATTAAATTTAAGGGTGATACTGCTACTTGTGAATCAGAATTATTAATATTCTGATGCCACACTTGTTTTCCACTTGCTTCATAAATTGTAATATGCGCAATATTTACAGGATTGTTAAAATCTATTGTAAACACTTCATTAAAAGGATTAGGATAAACATTAAATGAATTTTTTGCTGCAAGTTCAAAATCATCATTTCCTAAGTTTGGATCATAAGTTCCGGCTTCGTTATTATTTTTATCTAAGGATGTTACCACAATAAATTTGGTGTCAACTTGATCCTGAGTCAATGTAAACTGGTTTTTAGCTGTAATTTCGATAATTTTAGAACCGTCATCTTTATTGGTAACTGCTTCGGCAGCGTTGCTAAAAGCATAAATTACATATTTTACTGGTAAATCACCATCAGCGGCAGGAGCAGGAATATCCCAAGTTAAGCTGGTTCCTGTAATAGTAATATTTGCCGGTTTATTTGGGCAAATGTCATCTTTTCCCGGAATAGGCGGAGCGAACGCTTTATATTTATATTCTGCTCCACTCAAATTTGTATTTATTGATTTTGAATTCGTTTTTATAGAAGCGTAGCTGTAGGCAATTTGACCAAATGTAGCATTCATAGACGCTGTTCTGTTGTGAATCGTCTGATTTTGTAATTCTGACGATGCCCAGTTGTTGGTGTCGTCCATTTTATAAAACGCTTGACTTACATATAATTGCTTGTTTCTAGCTTTTATTTCATCATTCCACCATTGCGAAAGTTTTACATAATCTTGCGCTCCAGTGATTTTCCAATATAATTGCGGAGCAAGATAATCTACTTTTCCAGCGTCTAACCATGCAATCGGATCGTAAAATAAGTCATTGTAAGATGATCCACCAGTTATTCCAGCAGGCACACCGCTTTTCCATATCCCAGAAGGACTCACTCCAAAAACAATATTTTTATTCAAATTAGTATTAATAGTCTGAAGAGCATCATAAACCCTTGTAATCAAAATGTTTCCGTTTTCTCTTCTCCAGTTTGCTAATGTTAAACCATTTGGGTTATGGTCAATAAATGTTTGACTATCTTGATTTGCGGGAGCCGCAGCCATGGCACCGCTTGGATAAAAATAGTCGTCAAAATGAATTCCATCAACATCATATCGTGTGGCAATATCCTGAATGATGGAAACAATGTAGTCCCGAACTTCGGGTAAGCCTGGATTTAATATTTTCAAATTGGCATTATTGGCGGCAGTAATTACCCATGAAGGATTTTTACTTATTGGATGATTTGACGCATTTGGATAAGTACCATTCTTTGCTCTATAAGGATTTATCCAAGCATGAAGATCCAATCCTCTCTTATGCGATTCAGTTATGGCAAATGTCAAAGGATCCCATATAGGGTTAGGAGCGAGTCCTTCTGTTCCTGTTAAGTAGTTTGACCATGGTTCTATTGCAGATACATAAAGTGCATCACTAGCTGGGCGAACTTGCAGAAATACCGTATTATAACCATTGTTTTGAAGATTGTCTAGAATTGTAATTAATTCGGCCTGTTGCACAGCGGGAGAAGCTGTTTTGTTTGTAGGCCATGTCAGATTGAAAACAGAGGGTAAAAAAACACCTCTCAAATCTCTTTTAGGTGTTGTTTTGTTAAATTCTGGTCCCTGTATGCATTGTGCTTCGAGTAGTGAGGAACTCAAAAACAGACATGTTGCGATTGCAGTTTTAAAAACAGTAAGAGTAGTTTTTTTCATGGTAAATTGGTTTTTTGGTATAATTATCGAAGTATAAATATATTAAAAAACGCAATTGTATTCATTTATTTTGCGTTTTATTTCGTTTTTAATTTGTTTTAGAATGCAAAAAACGCAAAAAAACGCAAATAATATAAAAAGGATATTATTCAAATTTAGGCACAAGACATAAAAAAGACCTCAATTGCTTAGAGGTCTTCTCGTTTTTATTGTATGAATAATTTTATTTATAATGCTTTTGTAAAAGAAAAGTAAAGCAAGTTTTTATGTATTACGATTGTAAGATCTTTTAATTAAATATTGGATTAGTATTACAGCTAATAGAAAAACGCCAATAAGCAGTTCCAGAAAAATTAATCCAACAAAGGGCATTCCGCATTTTAATGGTCCATTAGCAGTTAATCTATTTGCAATAATATTAAACACTAAGCATGAAAATACGATTTGCAAAAGAAAATTAATAATACTCACTTTGGCAAAATTCAATTTTATACTTTCCGCATTATCTTTTCTTCCAAATATAAATTGGAAAATTAATGGTAAAAAGAGTAATAAAAAGGGATTGATTCCGAACATAGTTTAAATTGGCTTTTGATGATTTTGATCTTTTCAAAATTAATGCCAATTCATTTTTGTAAGCTTTTTAATAATTCAAATTAAGCCCAAATCCAATTCCCATATCGCTGTCATAATGTGTTGTAATTCCAAAATTTCTCGCAACGATGTATTTCAAACCAGCCATATATTCTTTATCCGTATTCCACATTAAATTCATTCGAAGTCGTTGCGAAAGCGGAATATCTTTTCGTTCAAATTGTAATCTCACATTTCCATCGGTATAAACCTCAACTTGTGCTTTTATGAGCATTGGTAAAGTATATTCAAGACCCGCACTAAAAACAGAACGATTGTCTTTTGTGTTTTTCTGTCCAAAAAGATTTTGTTCCTGTTCGTCCATCCCCATTTTTCGGTATCGCCAGTCAAAACCAATGAAAGGCATTAACCATTGATTTTTTCCAATATATCTTCCAATGTGTGTTTCGGTTTCATAACCATGTTTATCATTGTAACCCAATCTCCATTCGGTTCCTATGCTCCAACGCGTGTTGCTAAACATCGCTTCTCCATCATTTCCATTCGTGGCAAAATCATTTTCTGCCATAAAATGAAACATACGATCGTCCATTTTTAGCATTTTAAAAGCCATTTCAGGATGATGAATCAACGGATTTGGAGCTGAATTTTCATAACTAAAAATCCTTCCCATTCCTGCCATCATATGATATAAAATGTGACAATGAAAAAACCAGTCGCCATCAGCATTTGCCTGAAATTCGATCGTGTCGGTTTCCATTGGCATAATATCAATGACATTTTTGAGTGGCGCATAATCGCCGTGTTCATTCAGAATTCTAAAATCATGACCGTGTAAATGCATTGGGTGACGCATCATCGAACCATTATATAAAACGATACGAACGTTTTCTCCTTTTTTAATTAAAATCTTATCGGTTTCAGAAACCACTTTATTATCCAAACTCCAAACATAACGATTCATATTTCCAGACAAAGTGAAACGTAATTCTTTTACAGCAGCATCTTTTGGAAGATTAGTTTTAAAAGGAGATTTCAGCATTCCGTAATTCAAAGTCACAATTTCAGAAGTTTCAGTACTGTCACTTTCCATTTTCATGTCTTCCATATTATGATTGGAATGATCCATTTTTGGTTTTGAATTTTCATCTTCACCTGAAATTTCAGGATACATTACAGCATTCATATCCATTTTGTTCAAAGACATATTCATGCCCATATCGTTCATTTCGCCGTTCATTTTCATCATATCGTTCATCATCTTCATTCCTTCAAAATATTTTAGTTTTGAAAGATGATGAGCGGGCTGTTTTTCTCCTTTTCCTAAAAACAAAGATGCTGATCCCGTTCTGTCTTCGGCTGTAGCCAAAAAGGCAAAAGATTTGTTGTTTTCGGGAATGGTAACCACAACGTCGTAAGTTTCAGAAACCGCAATAATCAAACGATCCACTTCTACAGGTTCAACGTCATTTCCATCGCTGGCCACAACTGTAATTTTTCCTCCGCCATAAGTCAGCCAGAAATAACTCGAAGCGCCACCGTTTGCAATTCTTAAACGAACTTTTGAACCTGGTTTAAGTTCTGAAAACTGTTGTTCATTTTTACCATTGATTAAAAACTTTTCATAATAAACATCGCTAACGTCCATTGCATTCATTCGTTTCCATTCGTTAGTAACTTTGGTCGAAAAATGTCCTTGTTTTAACGCTTCGGCATAACTTTGCGTTGTTCCTTTTTTAATAGCAAACCAATCATTGGCATTGTGCAGCATTCGCTGAATATTCTCTGGTTTCAAATCCGACCATTCACTTAAAATAACTGGAATTGTTGGCAAATCGTCAATTCCTTTTCTAATCGTCGGATCGTCTTTTTTCTTATTGATTATGAAAAGTCCGTACAAACCAATTTGTTCCTGTAAACCAGAATGACTGTGATACCAATAGGTTCCGTTTTGAATTATTGGAAAAGAATATTTATGAGTTGTTCCGGCTTCAATTGGCATTTGAGTTAAATACGGAACACCGTCTTCTTTATTAGGAAGAAATAATCCGTGCCAATGCATAGAAGTTGTTTCTTTTTTTAATTCATTATGAACATAAATTTCTGCAATATCACCTTCTGTAAAAGTCAAAGTCGGCATCGGAATTTGTCCATTAACGGAAATCGCACGTTTTTCTTTACCCGAAAAATTGACTATGGTATCGCGAACATGTAAATCGTAACGAACTATTTTCTGCGCTTTAAGTTGAAAAGCAGTTAATAATAAAAGAAGAATATATTTGATTTTCATGATTATAATTTTAGATTTCTCAATCGCAAAGCATTTGCGATTACGGATACAGAACTCAAACTCATGGCAACAGCAGCCAACATCGGCGAAAGCAAGATCCCTAAAAACGGATATAAAATCCCCGCTGCAATTGGTACGCCTAAAGTATTATAAATAAAAGCAAAAAATAAATTTTGTTTGATATTTGACATTACAGCGTGGCTCAGGTTTTTGGCTTTTACGATTCCGTTTAAATCGCCTTTTACCAAAGTTATTTTAGCACTTTCTATTGCCACATCAGTTCCTGTTCCCATTGCAATTCCGATATTGGATTGTGCTAAAGCAGGCGCATCATTGATTCCGTCGCCCGCCATGGCTACAATTTTTCCTTGAGCTTGAAGACGTTCAATTTCTTTCAATTTATCTTCGGGAAGACAATCCGCTTTAAAAGAACTCAAATGCAAATGTTCCGCAACGGCTTTTGCGGTGTTGTGATTATCGCCCGTCATCATGATAACCTCAACGCCTTGAGCAATTAATTCTTTGATGGCTTTTGCGCTGTTTTCTTTGATGGCATCGGTAATTGCCACATAACCTAAAACTTCTTTTTCAATAACAATATAAGAAATCGTTTTACCTAAATTTTGTTCGGCAGTTACTTTTTTTTCTAAATCTTCAGAAATAGAAGCGCCGATTTCATCCATTAATTTTTTGTTTCCTAAAGCAACTTTTTTGTTTTCAATGTTTCCTAAAATGCCTTTTCCAGTGATAGTTTCAAAACCTTGAACTTCTTTTACTATAGTTTTTTTTGCTTTCGCGAAATGGACAACGGCCTGCGCCAAAGGATGTTCACTATGCTGATTTAAGGAAGCAATGTTTTGAAGCAGAAAATCTTCCTCATTATTAACGGCATATATTTTTTCTACAGATGGTTTTCCTTCGGTAATCGTTCCTGTTTTATCGGTAATTAAAACATCAATTTTATTCATGTTTTCCAGCGCTTCGGCATTTTTTATCAAGATTCCGTTTTGTGCACCTTTTCCAACGCCAACCATAACAGACATTGGAGTTGCCAATCCGAGCGCACACGGACACGCAATAATTAAAACAGCAATAGCATTGATTAATCCGTAAGCATAAGCGGGTTCTGGTCCAAATTTCGCCCAAAGAAAAAAGGTTAAAACCGAAATAATAACAACAGTCGGAACAAAATATTTAGAAACGCGATCGGCTAATTTTTGAATTGGAGCGCGAGATCTGCTGGCGTCATTGACCATTTGAATAATTTGCGAAAGCATCGTTTCTGAACCTACTTTTTCAGCAATCATCACAAATGATTTGGTGCCGTTTATAGTTCCGGAAATCACGGCATCGCCTGTTTTTTTATCTACCGGAATTGGTTCTCCCGTAATCATCGATTCGTCGATATTGCTTTCGCCATAAGTTATTTTTCCGTCAACTGGAATTTTTTCTCCGGGTTTTACACGAAGTAAATTTCCCCTTTGAATGTTGTGAATGGAGATAACTTTATCAATCCCATTTTCTACCAAAGTAGCTTCCGTCGGAGCTAATTTTAATAATTCTTTGATTGCACCGTTCGTTTGTCCATGCGCTTTGGCTTCCAATAATTGTCCTAATAAAACTAATGTGATAATTACAGTTGCAGCTTCAAAATACAAATGAATAGTTCCGTGATGTGATTTGAATTCGGCTGGAAAAATATCAGGAAAAAACATTCCAACAATACTAAACAGAAAAGCTACGCTTGTCCCGATTCCAATTAGAGTAAACATGTTTAAATTCCAAGTAACAATCGATTTGTAAGCGCGAACGAAAAACATCCAGCCGGCATAAAACAAAACAGGAATCGAAAATAATAATTGAACCCAATTCCATTTTTCAATAGACATTATAGTATAAAGCGGATTATTCGGAATCATTTCTGACATTGAAATAATGAAAATAGGAAGCGTAAACAGAATCGCAATTTTCATCTTGTTCAATAAATCAGAATAGGTTTTGTTTTCTTCACTTTCAGAAGCCTGCATCGGAACTAAATCCATTCCGCAAATCGGACAATCGCCCGGTTTGTTATAGGTTTTATCGCCTTCGCAATGCATTGGACAATAATAAACGCCATTTGCACTATACTGGTGTACTTTTTTAGTTTCTATTTTATGATGATCGTGATTTTCTTTTTTATGACCCGAGCAGCAAGATTTTACAGCTGTTTCAGAATGGTTTTTAGGAGAATCCATTTCAATTGTATAATTTCCCGCTGCAGCTAAAACTTCTTGAAATTTTTCTATCGCGACATGCTGTTCCATTGTTATGGTTGCCAACGGAGGGTTTAGTGTTACTTCTGCCTGAACGCCTTCGACTTCATTCAAAGTTTTTTCTACTTTGGTTCGGCATCCGTTGCATGACATTCCTGAAATTATATATTGATGAGTCATTGTATTGGTTTTTAAGTATTACAATGCAAATTTCCGAAGTACAATTTACAACGGTTTGTAGAATTTTGAGAATGATTTGTAAGATTTACTAAATTTTACTTAACCGCAAAGGGCGCAAGGATTTTTGATATGCTGGAATTTGTAAAAAAACGCAAAGTTCGCAAAGCTTTATCTTAAAATAACTTTGCGAACTTTGCGTAAATTCTTTGCGTCCTTTGCGGTTAAATCGAAAACTATATATTCTCAATCTGAATACGCATTTTATCTTTTGATTGCTTGAAAGAAGTAGGAGTAAAGCCTGTAATTTTCTTGAATTGATTGCTCAAATGTGCCACATTGCTGTAGTTGAGAATATCTGCAATTTCGCTTAACGAAAGCTCATTATAAATCAATAATTCTTTTACTTTTTCAATTTTCTGACTGATGAAATACTTTTCAATCGTGGTATTTTCAATTTCCGAAAATAAGTTGCTTAATGAATTATAATCCTGATTTAAGTTTTCTGCCAAATAATCAGATAAGTTGATTTTAAGGTCATTGTTTTTATGATGAACCAAATCCACAATTAGATTCTTTATTCTTTCGACTGTTTTCGTTTTTTTATCATCAATTAAATCAAAACCTAAAGCTTGAAGATTTTCTAATAAGACTTCTTTTTGATTGTCATTGATTTCTTTCTCAATTTCAACTTCGCCCAATTCAACAGCAATAGTTTGAAGTCCGAGCTTTTCGAACTCAGACTTCACAACCATTTTGCATCGGCTACACACCATATTTTTGATGTAAAGCTTCATATTATTTAATCGTTTCTACCACATTTCCGCAAGTCAGCATCGAAGAACCGTAATACGGATTTTTAACTGCTTTTTCTTTACTCAACCAATCTGCATCTGCCATTGGGCAATATTGTTTGTAAATTGGCTGTTCTGGACTTGAAACTTTTATTAGATCGTAAGTACTTTTAGATAACGATTTAAAAGTATCACGTTGTTTTTTAAGATCTGTTGTAGATGAAATACTTTTAGCATCGGCAGTTAATTTTTTGACTACTTTCATCCAAACCGTATGTTCATTGCTTTTTAGTTTGTCCATTTTTACTGCAGTAATTGCTGTTAATAGATCTTTGGCTTTCGCCGAAGTCAATTTGCTGTCACTTTTAATAAGTGCATCTTTTACAGTAAAATATGCGTCGTAAACTGACTGTAATTGAGCATCTGCAATTTCGATTGCTGTTATTTCAGAATTCGTTGTGTTTGCTTGAATGTTATTTGCAGAAAATAAGATTGCGATTGTTGCTGTTAAAGCTATAATTGATTTTTTCATTGTGTTTTATATTTGATAAAGGATTTTCAAATTTCCTTAAGATTAATTAAAAAATTTCGATTCAAAAAAGACCCAATATGGGCTATCATAAATACAATAATTATATTTTCGGTTTCAGCCAAATAGAAGTAAATCCAGAAGAAATAGTAGAATTACTGTAAGATGAAATGGTGTTTTTTAAAGAAAAATTGAAAGCATTATTTTCTAAATCAAATTCATTTGAAGTTAAAATAACACTTGAGAATGTCGAAGTATTGCATCCAGAATGACGGCATTTTCCATCACAATTGTGTTTTTCTTCTTTTGAAGTTTTCTTCTCGCAGCATTTTTTAGAACAGCTGTTTTCTTCTTTAGCGGCAATTTCTTTGTGATGTCCCATATTGCATGCGTAAGTATAACTCGGATTCAAAAAGAAACTAAGCGTGATAAAAAGCATTATTATGTGGATTTTCTTTTTCAAAGAAATTGTTTTTAGTTGCACAAATTTAGTTAAAAATGTTCGAGCAAATTATTTTTTTAAGATTTCAATAACTACAGTTTTTTGAAATCGGTTGGTTTCATGTTTTTTCGTTTTTTGAAATAATTGGTCAAATGACTTTCGTCGGTAAAACCAAACTCGTACGCAATCTGTTTAATCGGCAATTGATTGTTATGAAACCTTTTTTCAATTAAAGTCGTTCTCAAATTATGAATGTATTCACGATAACTTATGCTGAATGTTCTTTTGAAATAAGCACTAAAATACGTTTGGGCAATATTAAAATGTTCCGCAATCACTTTAACTTGAACCAATTTTGGCTGATAAATATTTTGGTGAATGTAATTTGCAATTTGTTCATTATCCAAATGAGTCGATTTCATCTGAAGATTCATGCCTCGAATCGTTTCTTTGATTAAACCAAAAATCGAAAGAATCTGATAAAAAACAATTGGAGAAGAAGTTACATCAATATATTTTCCGTAAGTAACAATGTTTTCAACTGTATTTTTTAGAATTGTTTTGCAAGGTTCGTCAAACTTTAAAACTGTTTCTTTCAGGATTTTATCACGCATAAAACTTTCAGGAGTATTCACTAAAAATTCATCGCAAGTAAGATTCTGTTTAGAGTTGAAGTAATTATCGGTGAATTTGATAAAAGTAAAACGCGTACTTTTCTTTATATCAAAATAATGCTCATCATCTGGAGAAATTACAAACAGATCGCCAGCTTTATATGGTAAAAGATTATTATTTAAATGATGAATTCCGCTTCCTTTATTAATATAAATGATTTCGTAATATGTATGTGTATGTGGAGGAAGATGAAATTTCTCTTCTTCAAACTCATCAAGTACTAGCGTTTTAAACTGATTTAATTTCGGCATAACTTAATTGTACAATTTTATATCGCAAATTTACAATTTATTTTCGGGTTGATGATGTTAATTTTGCAACGTAGAAATCTATTCCTTTCTACTTTTATTAAAATGAAAAAAAGTCTTATCGCACTCTCTTTAGGAGGGTTAACTATCGGAATTACAGAATTTGTAATGATGGGATTGCTCCCAGATATTGCTTCAGATATGAAAGTTTCGATTCCTGTTGCTGGATATTTAATTTCATCTTACGCTTTAGGAGTTGTTATTGGCGCACCTTTATTGGTTATCGCTGGTAGAAATTATGCGCCTAAAAAAATGCTTTTAATTTTAGCATTAATGCTGGCGGTTTTTAACGCACTTTCTATAATTGCTCCAGATTATAATATTTTATTTGCTTCTCGATTTCTTTCAGGTTTGCCACACGGTGCATTCTTTGGAGTTGGAGCGGTAGTTGCAAGCCGTTTGGCAGATAAAGGAAAAGAAGCTCAGGCTATATCAACCATGTTTGCAGGTTTAACAATTGCTAACTTAATCGGCGTGCCAATTGGAACTTATATTGGGCATCATTTTATTTGGCGTTATACTTTTGTATTAATTGCGATTGTGGGACTGTTAACCTTTTTAGCCATTTATTTATGGATGCCAAATCTTGAAAAAGGTGAAAGTGTAAATATGAAAACACAGCTTCAGTTTTTTAAACGCACAGAAGCATGGTTAATTATCGGAATTACAGCAATTGGATTCGGAGGTTTATTTGCTTGGATCAGTTACATTGCACCTTTATTAATTAATGTATCTAAATTTTCGCCAGAAGATGTTTCGTCTATTTTGATTTTAGCAGGATTAGGAATGGTTGTTGGTAACTTTGTTGGAGGAAAATTAGCAGACAGATTTTCGCCAGCGCCAACTACTTTAGCCTTATTAATGGTAATGTCTTTAGATTTGGTTTTGGTTTATTTCTTTTCATCCAATCAATATGTATCTTTATTTCTGACTTTCTTAACTGGAGCTATTTCATTCTCTGTTATTGCTCCAATTCAGATGCTTATGATTCGTACTGCGAAAGGAGCAGAAATGATTGCCTCAGCATCGCTTCAAGGAAGTTTCAATATTGGTAATGCTCTAGGCGCATTTCTAGGCGGATTGCCATTGGCTGCTGGATTGAGTTATTCTTCTCCAAATCTTATTGGTGTAGCAATGTCTATTATTGGAATGATTATCACATTCATACTGATGAGGTTGCATCAAAAACAGGTTCAAGTTCTGCCTGTGTAAACTCAAAAATAATTAAATTCTTAAAGCCCTTAACTTTTGTTTAAGGGCTTTTTTGTGCTTCCAAATACCTAAACTTATAGTCAAAATTACTTTTTGTATCGCTTTTTTGATTTTATTTATAGGTAAAATCATTATAATTTTTAAAATATAAATAAAATATTTTCATTTTTTTTAGGATCACTTTAACTTTTTAAGTGTAAAAATAACACCTAAAAATTTCGTAACTAATATTCATGTAATCGATTGTTTTTTTTGCAAAAATCGAATCAAATGAACGAATAACAATAATATATTTAATATTTTATATTCATTAAAATTATATATCTCACATAAAAAATGAACATTTTTTTTGATATGTAATTTTTTTTATGACTTTTTTATGAAAAACTATTTTTCGTTTAAAAAAAATATCTATGTTTGTGTAATCGATTACAACATTATTTTTGATCTTCGAAATCGATTAAGTAATCAGAAATTAAACAGTGATTAAAACAAACCTGATTTGTTAAAAATTGTGAAATCTGATAATCAATGCAAATACCTATAATAATTATAAATGAATTGAAAGTAACCACAAAAAACCACTTAAACCACGACTAAAAACAATTAATTAACTTAAACAATCAACCATGAACTTTAAAGAACTATTAAACAAAGGAGCAGCTTTTTGCTTTAAACTTGTTTTCTTACTGTGTTTATTGATCGGCAGTCAATTACATGCGCAGGGTACAACTGTAGAGGGAACCGTTACAGATGCTGCGGGACTTTCTCTACCAGGTGTAAATGTCTTAGAGAAAGGAACTAAGAATGGAACTTCGACCGATTTTGACGGTCATTACAAAATTAAATTAACCAACCCAAAAGCCGTATTGAGCTTTTCTTTCATTGGCTTTCAAACTATTGATGTTTCTGCAGCTGGTAAAACAAAAGTAAATGCAACCTTAACTGAAGACGCAAATAACTTAAACGAAGTTGTAGTTATCGGATATGGAACATCTAAGAAATCCGATTTGACAGGGGCAGTATCTACTATTTCTGGTGCTGATTTGAAAAAAGTTCCAGTAGCAAATGTAGCTGAAGCTTTAACAGGTCGTATTGCTGGTGTTCAAGTAACAGCAGCAGAAGGTTCTCCAGATGCGGATATTAAGATTAGGGTTCGTGGTGGTGGATCACTTACTCAAGATGCTTCACCTTTGATTATCGTTGATGGATTTCCGATTAACAGCATGAATGATATTTCTTCATCTGATATTGATTCGATGACTGTTTTAAAAGATGCTGCTTCTACAGCAATCTACGGATCTCGTGGTGCAAATGGAGTAATTTTGATTACAACAAAAAAAGGAAAAGATGGTAAAATAGCCGTGAATTTTAATATGTTCTACGGTATGAAAACTATGGCGAAACAAATTGATGTTCTATCGCCTGACGATTATACTAAATGGCAATACGAATATGCATTGCTTTCACAAACAGGAACAAAAGTAGCTTCTGATCCATCTTCATATACTAAGTATTTTGGAAATTGGCAAGATCAAGATATGTACAAAGGTTTAAAAGGAGACAATTGGCAAAAACAAATTTTTGGGCGTACTGGAGAAGTGCAAAGCCGTGATTTAGGAATTAGAGGCGGAACGGATAAGCTTAATTATAACTTTAATTATGCACATTACGATGAAAAAGCAATTATGATAGGGTCAAATTATAAAAGAAATAACTTGTCTTTGGCTTTAAAAAGTAAATTAAATGATAAGATTGATGTTGGTTTTACTGTACGTTATTCTGATACAGAGATTGATGGTGGTGGTGTAAATGAGCAAAATGAAAAATCGTCAGCTGATTCACGTATGCGTACTATTGTTGGTTATGCACCACTTCCGGTGGCAGGTTTGAGTTCAGATGATGTATCTGGTGATGGTTCTGATGTATTGGTTAACCCGTTAAGATCGGTTTATGACAATGAACGTCAGCAGTTTCGTAAAAACTTTAATATGTTAGGAAGTTTTGGATGGGAAATTGCAGAAAATTTAAAATTAAATGTTGATTTAGGTCTGGATAATTTTAACAATTTGGATTATCGTTATTATGGCTTAACTACATATTACATAGCTAATGCTCCATTAGGTCCTTTGCAAGGAATGCCTGCAATGATTATGGGAGACAGCAAAGAAAGACGTTTTAGAAATGCTAATACATTGAATTATGATTTCAAAAAGATAATGGGAGAAAATCACCATTTGACAGCACTTCTTGGACAGGAAAGCATTAACTATAATTCAAATACCGTAACAACTACTATTCATGGATACCCTAAGTTTTTTGATTTTGATAAAGCAAAATCATTAACAACACAAGGAACACCTCAATCAGTAGATAACTATTATAGCCCAGACGATAAATTATTGTCATTTTTCGGACGTGCTAATTACGACTATAAAAACCGTTATATCTTATCGGCTACATTTCGTGCAGACGGATCAAGTAAATTTTTAGAACAGAATCGTTGGGGGTATTTCCCAGCTTTTGCAGCAGGATGGAAAATTTCAGAAGAAAGGTTCCTTAAAAACACAAGTTGGATCAATCTTCTAAAAGTAAGAGCTAGTTACGGTGAGGCAGGAAATAATAATATTCCTGTTGGGCAACAAGTCCAGATTTTTCAATCTACAGCAACAACATGGATTAATGGTGTGACTAGTATTTGGGCACCTTCTAAAACAATGCCTAATCCTGATTTAAAATGGGAAACAACTGTAACTCAAAACTTCGGTTTAGATTTTGGATTTTTCAAGAACCGTTTAAGCGGTAATTTTGATGTCTACAAAAATATTACAAGTGACTTATTAATTAATTTCCCAGTTCCAGGTTCTGGATATGATTTCCAATATCGTAATATGGGAGAAACGCAAAACACAGGTTTCGAAGCTACTATTAACGTAGTTGCAATTGAAAAAGAAAAATACGGATTGAACTTTTCATTCAATATGGGTATAAACAAAAACCGTATCAACTCATTGGGAGTTATGAGCAATTTTGGAGCAGCAACAGGTTGGGCTTCTTCACAAATTGGAGATGATTACCTAATTCAAGTTGGTTATTCATTAGGTACAATGTACGGTTATAAAAATGATGGAAGATATGAGGTTTCTGACTTCGATTATGTTGGAGGGAAATATGTTTTAAAAACAGGAGTTATTGCTACAGCTACTACTTTGGTTGGAGACGGTAGCGGACTTAAACCTGGAGATATGAAATTGAAAGATGTTAATGGTGACGGTAAAGTAGATTTAAGCGATAAAACTGTTATTGGTAATGTTAATCCAAAAAGTTCAGGAGGTTTTGTTATTAATGGAAATGCTTACGGATTTGATTTAATGGCAGCTTTTAACTGGAGTATTGGTAATGACGTATATAATGCTGATAAAATTGAGTTTTCTACTGCTAATGCTTCAGCACAGTATAAAAATTTAAATTCAACAATGGCAGATGGAAAGAGATGGACAAATTTAGATCCAGTTTCAGGTCAATTAGTAACAGATCCAGCTGCATTAACTGCACTTAATGCTAATACGACTATGTGGTCACCATACATGAGAACGGCTATATTTACGGATTGGGCAGTTGAAGACGCATCATTTTTAAGATTAAATACATTGACATTAGGGTATACAGCACCTGAGATGTTTACATCTAAACTTGGAGTTTCTAAATTGAGATTCTATCTGACGGCAAGCAATGTTTTTGTTTGGACTAACTATTCGGGTTCTGATCCTGAAGTTTCAACTAGAAGAAAAAACCCACTTACACCAGGGGTTGATTCAAGTCCTTATCCAAGAAGCAGACAAATGGTTTTTGGGATGAATCTTAATTTCTAATTTTAATTACTACAAAAAATGAAACATAAAATAATAATAGCGGGATTGATTATTTCGAGCTTATTTAGTTCTTGCCAGCAATTTGAAGATGACTATTTAGACTCGCCTGCACAATCAACATTAGATGCTGCTTTGATTTTTTCTACACCTGGACTTGCAAAAGGAGCTATTGACGGAATTAAAGTGCCATTTGCAGAAACTAACTCTTATAGAGGAAGATTTTTACCTTATTACGGATTAAATACGGATACAGAGTGGTATAATACTTCGCAAACAGCTGGAGATAAAGCCGATTTGTGTGTTTATGATGCAAAACCAGGCAATACGGAAATGAACACAACTAATAATGCGTATTCAATGATGTTTTCAGGTATTGAACGAGCTAATGTTTGCATAAAAGGTATACGTCAATACGGAAATCCTACTCCAGGATCAGAAATGGGACAATTATTAGGAGAGGCTTTAACATTGAGAGCAATTTATTATGCTGATTTAATTAAAGCTTGGGGTGATGTTCCAGCTCGTTTTGAGCCTATTACTAGTGAAACTTTATACTTGCCTAAAACAAGCAGAGATATTCTTTATAAACAATTAATTGCAGACTTAGGAGAAGCTTCAACATTGGTTGCATGGCCAAACGCAACTGCTTACACAAGTACGGTAGAACATGTAAATAAAGCTTTCGTTAAAGCATTTAGAGCTCGTTTAGCTTTGGTAGCAAGTGGTTTTCAACAATATCCTGATGGAGTTAGAAGAAGCAGTGATCCAGAACTTTCAGTTGCTAATATGTATGCATTAGCTTTAAGAGAATCTCGTGAAGTAATTCAAAGCGGTTCAGCTCGTTTAGAATCTACTTTTGAAGGATTATGGAGAAAATACAATGAAGAAAATACTACTGCTGGAGGAGAATCTCTTTGGGAACTTCCTTTCGCAGATGGACGTGGTAGAATGTTATTTACTTTCGCTGTAAAACATACAGCTGCTAGTGATCAATTTCAAGCTAACGGAGCTAACCGTGGCGGTGTAGCGGGTCCATTACCAACTGTTTTCTATGATTATGATCAAGTGGATACTCGTAGAGATGTTACTTGTGTACCTTATAAATATGGTGCAGCAACTAATAATATAGCAAAACAAGAACTTGGTACTTTAGATACTTGGTATTTTGGTAAATATCGTTACGAATGGATGAAGCGTTACGTAACCTCAACTAATGATGATGGAGTTAATAAAATGTACATGAGATATGCTGAAGTACTTCTTATTGCTGCTGAAACTGCAAACGAACTTGAGGGCCCAGGATCGGCAATGCCTTATTTGAAAGAAATTCGTAGAAGATCATTCCCTTCAGCGTCTCAATCTGTAAAAGTTGATGCTTATGTAAATGCTTTAACTAGTAAAGAAGCAATGTTTAATGCTCTTGTAACTGAAAATAAATTTGAGTTTACAGGTGAAATGGAACGTAAACAAAATTTAATTCGTTGGAATTTATTAAAGGCAAAATTAGACGAAGCAAAAGTAAAAATGGCAGCCTTGTCAACTCGTACGGGAGAATATGCTGATGTGCCAACTACTTTGTATTATAAATTTAAAGCAGATAACGTATCTATTGATATCTACGGATTAAATAGAGGTGAAAATGTTAACCCAGGAGCAACATATACGGCAGTAACTTGGACATGGACAGGAACTACTGCAGATGCAAAAGTAAATTCATTATATAAAACTGGAGTAAACCCAGACAATAGACAATTCTGGCCAATATGGCAAGTGTTTATTGACGGAAGTAATGGTCAGTTGAAAAATGATTACGGTTATTAATAAATTTATAAATTATTATGAAAACAAAATATATATTTAAAGGATTAATAGTCGCATTTTTACTTGCCATTGCTGTTTCAAGCTGTGAAAGTTATAATGAAGGATTATTAGACAGTATAGGAAATACGAGAGAATTTTCGCCAATTGGTCTTAAAGCTACCATTAGAAATCAAACCACAGTTGAGTTAACTTGGACACCTAAAAGTGGTGATAATGCAGATCATTATGTAATAGAATTTAGTGCAGATGATCCGGAGTTCAAAACTATTTACAAAACAGTAAATGTTACAGCGTCACAACTTCCTGTGCAAGTTGCACTAGAGGGAGAAACGGTTTATTCTATTAGAGTAAAATCAGTTACTACAGGTTTAGAAGATTCTAAATGGTCGGTAACTAGTGCAACAACATTGTCAGAACAGCTTTTCTATGCGGTTCAGCCAGCTGATATTGATGCAAAACAAGTTACTTTAAGATGGGTTCCAAATAGTACGGTTACTCAAATTACGGTAATGCCAGGAAATATTTCGCATACAATTACTCCAGCGGAGAAAACAGTTGGTGTAGCTGTAATAACTGGACTTACAGGAGAAACAGCATATACAGCAACATTATTAAATGGAGCTAAGAAAAGAGGAGTGGTAACTTTTACAACAGGAATTGATATCGGAACGGGTATTTTAGTGAAACCAGAAGATAATATTTTCCAAAAAATTACTGATGCTCCTGCTGGATCTGTTTTAGTTTTCATGCCTGGTGATTACACAGCGCAAACGGGAACAATAGCTGTGAATAAGACCCTAACATTAAGAGGTTTGAGACCAGCTGATAAATCAAAACTAAAAGTTAATTTCACTCTTGGTAATAATCCTGCTAACGCAAGTGAAGTGGTTAATTTCTCATTAATCGATTTAGATTTGAACGGAACAGGAACAACTGGAGGGGCAATCACAATTGGTACAGCATCGCCAACACAATTAGGAGATGTTTTAATAAGCGGTTGTAACGTTCATGATTATCCTTCTCAATTAATGTACGGAAATGCATTGGCTAGATTAAAATCGTTTACTGTTGATAATAGTATTATTAAAAATGTAAACACTGCTGCTGGTGCTGATTTTATAGATTTCAGAACTACTTATGTGGCAACTGTAACTTTAACAAAAAGTACTTTCGATAATTGTTCATCTCGTGACTTTATTCGCTTAGATGCGGCTGCTACATTATCTGGAACTGGTTTGACTAGTACTGTTTTAGTTGACGGATGTACAATATATACGCCTACCTTGCCAGCAGCAAGTAGAATTTTATATGTACGTTTTGTTTCAAATACATTAACAGTACGTAATTCATTATTGGCAGTTGGATCGGCAGTATATACGAACACGACTGCAACAGCAGTTCCGACGTTCTCAAATAATAATAATTTCAATTCGACTGGTTTGCAAGCTACAGCAAGCAATAACAGACCTGATGTTACAGCAACTGTACTTGATCCTCAATTTACAAGTGCAGCAACAGGAAACTTTACAATTAAAAATCAAACTTTAATTGATAGAAAAGTTGGAGATCCACGTTGGATTACTGGAAACTAGAATTCATGGTTAATAAATAGGAAAAGCGGGATACAATTAAGTTTGTATTCCGCTTTTTTTTTAGTCTCAGTTTTCAAGTCGCTGCGAACTGCGACTGAAAACTTAATAATATCATTCAATCGATAAATCAAATTTTTGCAATAAACCTGCAAGTGCAGAATGCGAGACTTTAGTTCCTTTAATCTTGTTTTCAGATGGATCAAAAGCATAATTTCTAGACGTTCTGAAATCTGTTTTTTCTAAAATGCTTTCCACGAAAGTGGCACTAGAAAGATCACAATTTTTAAAAACAGCTAATGATAAATCGGTATTTGAAAAATCAGTTTCTTTTAAGGAACAATCTGTAAAATTGGTTTTCTTTAATTTTTTATAGATGAAAGTGGAATAGTCTAAAAGACAATCTTCAAAGTTCATTGAAAATAAAAAACTATTGCAAGCGCTAAAATCCAATCCCATCAATTTACAGCCGATGAATTTTATATTCTTTAAACCTGTATTTCGTAAAACAGCCAAAGAAAGATTGCAGTTTTTAAAAGTAGAATCCAGAAAGTCGTTATGACTTAAATCGCTTTTGGAGAAATTGCAGTTTATGAATTCGCAGTTTACAAATTCGGTATTGGCTAAACTTTGTTCCGAATAATCGATGGTTTCAAAAGTTCGGTTTTGATATAATTTGGATTCCATAAATGTTTAAAAGGCGTGTAAATTTATTCTAATTCGATACATTCGAAAATAGCATTGTTTTGAAGTAATTCAGCAACATTTAATTCGCTGTCAACTCTTAAAATATTGTCGCAGTCTTCAAGATCAAAATTCCACTGAGATTCTGGTAATAATTGATCTAAAAGTGCAGAAGCCGACTCAAATTTGGTCTGACTGTCAACGGAAGTTTTAAAAACATAAATCATAATTTGCATTTTTGAGGACACAAATTTCTGAAAACGCGTACATATTTGTTAGGATTCTGTAATCAATAATTAGGACTTATCAATCAATTTTCGATATCGAATAGGTGAAATTCCCTCTGCTTTTTTAAAAAACCGACTAAAATAAGATTGATCTTCAAAGCCTACTTGAGTAGCAATTTCGCCAACAGAAAGCGTGGTTTGAAATAATAAATATTTGGCTTCTAGTAATATGCTATCATCAATCCATTTTACGGCAGTTTTTCCTGTAACAGTTTTTACACATTTGTTTAAATGGTTGGGAGTGATGTTTAATAAAGAAGAATAATAATTAACCTGATGCTGAGTTTTGATTTGATCGTGAATCAATTCTTTAAATTTTCCTGTAATGGCTTCGGCGGCAGAAATACTTTTAGAGGTTTTTACTGCATTTTTATTCATTTCATAAAATAGCGTAATCAAGTACGATTGCACAATATTCAAATCCGTAAAGGCGGTTTCAGAATATTCCTTTTTCAATCGTTCTAAAATATTCGTAATAGCGCCAATATCTTCAGGAGCCAGTTCGATTTTAGGATTTCCAGAAATTTTTAGGAAATCAAATTCATTGAGCAGTTCACGGCTGCCGTATTTTCTAATTAAAACATCAGGATGAAACTGGCAGATATAACCGTTATGAATATTATTTACATTATCAAGTGAGAAAATCTGACCAGCAGGAACCATAATCATCTGATTATCGCTCGTAATATATTCCTGATCGCCCATTTTCATAACGTGCTGTCCCGAAGAAATAAAAATTAAAGTATGACAAGAATGTTTAGAAGGTGGAACAGGATGTTGCATGTGCATAACCGCTTCGATTTCAAGACAGAAAAAATGATCAGAATTGGATTTGAAAAGCAAATGAATAGGATTGTCTTCTCCCAGAAATTTTTCTCGGAAACCTTTCGCTTCATACGTTTTTATTTTTTCAGCCGACTTTGATTTCATTCTTAATAATATAATCTAAAATCAAGCAATTTGCATAGATTGTAATGTTTAGCATAGAGATCTTCAACGACTTCGATTAGATTGTCATTTTCCTGATAAAGACTAAAAAAAGCTTTGTCAATAGTACTGCAACTCGCAATTTTGTTATAAGTAGAACCGTAGCCAGAAATGGCTCTCGCTCCTGTTATATCTAAGAAATATTGTGCTTCTTCTTCATTCAAATCTAAAACTTTAAGATTCGCAAAATGAATGATTTTGCCTTTCATTTTTCCTTCAAAAAGTTCAGCAATTTCTTCTAGACTGTAATAATAATCGTGAAGACAGATGTTGTTTTGCTGTCCCGGCATGGCTAAATAAATGATTTCATAATCTTTAAAATTATGATCTTCATAAAGCAAAATATTCAGACTTTCTTCTAATCCTTCAATTGTGTCACAAGTTTTGTGGATACTGGAAATACCTTGGTCAATTGCCAATTCTTCCAGACATTTAACCACATGAGTTTGGGTATCATCGTCTACATCTCGAACGCCTTCAAGGCAGAAAATAAATTTTTCATTATCCATTCAGTTTTTCTTTCTGTTTTTAAGGATTGAAATTCTTCTTTTTTGATTTTAACAAAAGTATTTTTTCTGAGACAAAATTCAGCATAGAAAGCAGAATTTAACGTGTTTTTTAGATTTTAAATTTAGGTTAGAGCCACGTAAATTTTAAAGCTTATTTTTGTAAACCGAAAATACATTACGAATGATACAAATTAACCAAATGGCATCTTTTGCTATTGAGGATATATTATTCTGTTTTGCTTTAGAATCTGAAGCAGCAGAAGTTTTTAAAGGACAAAATGTTTTATTTACCGGAATTGGAAAAGTAAATGCGGCTTACGAATTGTCAAAAGCGATTCAAAAGAAAAAACCAGCTGTAATTGTAAATCTTGGATCGGCGGGAAGCAGTTGTTTTCAAAAAGGCGACGTAATCTGTTGTACCAAATTTGTACAAAGAGACATGGATGTTCGCGGATTAGGATTTGCACAATTTGAAACGCCACTTTCTGGATTGCCACCAGTTTTAGAATATGGTTTATTAATGGATAATCTTCAAGAAGGAATTTGCGGAACAGGAGATAACTTCGAAATGGGACACTGTTCAGACGCCTATAATGTGGTTGATATGGAATGTTACGCTCTAGCGATGATTGCCATGAAAGAAAATATTCCGTTTTTAAGTTTAAAATATATTTCTGATGGCGCCGATGATAATGCTGCTGAAGATTGGACAGTGCAAGTTCATAAGGCAGCGATTGCTTATGGTAAAATTTTAGGTTTGATTGAAGAAACTGAAGCCATTTCTTAATTGAAGTGGCTTTATTCTTTACATATTTTTTTTATAAAGGACCAATTTAAATCATAAATGGAAACTTCTAAATTCTCATCTTTACTGATTAAATTATTCGCTTTATTTTCTGCGTCTTCAATATTTTCGAAATTTAAGGAAGGACGTTCATTTTTTTCATTTTTTAAAAATCTTGTTTTGTCGTCAAGCTCCAAAAGAATTCCAGTTGCTTTTTCGCATAATATTAAATAATACATAATTGTATAGTGATGAATTTTAATTTTCAATAAATATAAAATTAAAATTTAATGAGAAGAAATTTTGATTCTGAATAACGGATTCTATCTTAAATCTCCAAAAAGTACATCTACACCCCTTAAAAAGAAAAAACTCCCTCTTCTTTTTTTCAGAATAAAGCCTATTTTGCACCGCAATCGATTGATTTTTTTCATAGGTTTATCGCAATTAATTATTCGGGCTTTATTCAATTTCTTTTATGCAGTACATTAGAACCTACTTTTTAAGTTTTATCTTATTTCTTTTAATTCCTTTTGGCTCGAAGGCGCAGGAATCGGATTTGTATTTTGATCATATCAATTACGATACGAGTTTTTCGCAAAGTATGATTTCGAGTATTCATCAAACCAAAAAAGGATTTATTTGGATTGGAACTGCAAACGGATTAATTAGTTATGACGGTTACGATTTCTTGCGATATGTGTACAACAAAGACATTCTAAACAGCATAAGTAACAACCATGTGAATGTTATTTTAGAAGATAACGAAAGACAAATATGGATTGGAACCAACAACGGATTAAATCTTTTCAACAAAAACGAAAGAACTTTTTTACGAATTGATGTTCAAAAAATAAAAGGCGGACGAAACTATATTTCATCCATAATTCAAGACGATCAAAACAGAATCTGGATTGGAACTTTTGGCGGAATTAAAAAATTAAATAAACAAAAATATCTATTAGAAGAAATCTCCAACGATCACAATTCGCCATTCAGAAAAAGCAGGGTTTTGTCTTTGTTTTATGATAAAAATTATGGTGTTTTGGTTGGAACTTCTAAAGGTTTGGAATGTTTTGATCCTAAAAACGGTTCTAAAAAAGCATTGCCAAAAGCAATTGCCGAAAATGAAGCTTTACTTAAATCGAAAGTTTGGAAAGTCATTAAAGAAAAAAATGGCGATTTATGGTTTGCAACCGAAGCAAATGGTGTTTTTCGTTTTGATGTCGACAAAAATTTGGTAACCAATTTTTTGCTCAATGCTAACAACCGAAACAGTTTATCCTCCAATTGGGTCAACGATATTGTGGCAGTTGATGCGAATACGATTTGGTTTGCTACAAAAAATGGTTTGTGTGTTTACAAAAAAGACAGAAATGAATTTAGTAAATACGGACATAATCCGCAGCAGAATTATAGTCTTTCAGATGACGATGTAAAATGCTTTTTGAAAGACCGACACAACGATATTTGGATTGGAACAAATGGAGGCGGAGTCAACTTTTTTCAAAAAACAAATACCAATTTTGTCAATGTAAGAGAAGTTGTTCGACCAAATTTCGGATTAAATAATGCGACTGTAAATGCCGTTTCAAGAGAAAATGCCGGTTCAATTTGGGTCGGAACAAATGGCGGCGGTTTAAATTATCTTGATTTTAAAAATAATAAAAGCGCTTCGTATTTTGTTCAAGGTTACGATTCTGATAAAAGCGTGAATATGATTACAGCTTTAGTCAATCAGAATGAGCAAAATTTGTTTTGCGGGACTTTCAACGGATTATTCAAATTCAATAAAAGCAATAAATCGTTTCAATTTATCTCGCTTTCGCGAAAGGATTCCAAAGAACGTGAACGTCCGATTACGTCTTTATTAATGGATAATGTCGATTTATGGGTCGGAACCAACGGTAACGGATTAAAGAAAGTAATGCCAGACGGAACGGTAGAAATTTATATGGCAGACGGTTCTTCCAATTCGCTCAGCGATAACTTTATTACCGATATCGTAAACAGAAAAGACGGACTTTGGATTGCTACACAATATGGTTTAAATTATTTCGATAAAAAACTAAAACAAGTTACCCGAGTTTTTAAAGCGGGTCCAAAAAGCGGTTTGTCAAATAATAGTTTAACGGTCATGTTTACCGATTCTAAAAATAGATTTTGGATTGGCGCCGAAAGTGGAGGCGTGAATCTTTTTGATGAAAAGAAAGGACGTTTTTTCGAAATCAACCGATCAATGGGTTTTACAGACGAAACTATCAAAAGTATTTCTGAAGATGCGCAAGGAAATATCTGGATTAGCGATAATAATCTGCTTTATAAAATTAAAACCAAAAATGTAAAATCAGTTTTTAATATTAAGGATTTTGAAATCACTTCTTTTTCTTCAAAAGACGGTTTGAAGGTGAAACAATTTTCTAATAATTGCAGTTCAAATTTAAATGAAAAAGAGCTTGTTTTTGGATGTTCAAATGGTTTAATCGTTTTCAATCCTTCAAAATTGATTAAGACCGAAGATAAATCGCCAATTGTTTTAACAAAACTGATTGTGAATAATGAAGAGATTCGACCAGGAAACAAAGAAGTTTCTTTAGAAAAACGTATCAGTGAAACGACTGAAATCACTTTAAAACACGATCAAGGATATATTGGATTGGAATTTAGTGCGATGAATTTTATTTCGCCAGAAAAAAATGAATATGCGTATAAACTTGAAAGTTCATTCAATAAAGACGAATGGCATGTAATTGGTTCGCAGCATTATATCAATTTAACCAATTTGAATTCGGGAACTTATACGCTAAAAATCAAAACTTCAAATGGAGGAGGAGAATGGAATCCGACTATTAAAATCTTAAAAATTATCATGTTGCCGCCGTGGTGGAAAACGTGGTGGGCGTATTTATTTTATCTGGCTTTATTGGCTGGCGCTTCGGTTTTATTATTCCGTTTTTTTAGAAATAGAGAATTATTAAAACAAGCCTATTACTTGGAGCAAGTAGAAAAAGAAAGACAGGAAGAATTGTATAAAATGAAACTGGATTTCTTTACCAATGTTTCGCACGAAATCAGAACGCCGTTGACTCTAATCAGCGGACCGGTTGAAGAACTTTTAAACAGTGCCGAAAAGAATTCAAATCTTGAACACAAATTAAAAACCATAAAAAGCAATTCTGATCGATTATTAAAATTGGTCAATGAATTAATGGATTTTAGAAAAGCTGAAAAAGGAAGCATGAAAATCTATTGCGAACAGCAGGATATTGTCTCTTTCTGTTTCGATATTTATGAATCGTTTCGCGGAATTGCTGTCGAGAAAAAAATCGATTACAAATTTGTGCTGAACATCAATACGGCTTTGATTTATTTCGATAAAAATCAGATGGAAAAAGTGATTTACAATCTGCTTTCGAATGCTTTTAAATTTACAAGTAAAGGCGGTAAAATTACATTGGCGGTAGAACAAAAAGAAGATTTAGATGTTATTGAAATAAAAGTAAAAGACAACGGAATCGGAATTCCAGATAATCGTAAAAAGAAGATTTTCAAAAACTTTTTTCAGTTGGATGATCGCGGAAGCGCCAATTTGGGCAGCGGAATTGGTTTGGCTTTGAGCAAAAGTATTGTCGAGTTGCATCACGGAGAAATAAAAGTGCAGACGGAAGAAGATCCGAACTTTAATACCATTTTTACCATCAAATTAAAGAAAGGAAAAGAGCATTTTAAAAAATCTCAAATTGTCGAAAATGCGATTTCTATTAATGAAAATGCCAACCCGATTTCTGATGTAAAAACAGAAGTTAACATTTACATACCAGAATACTTAGAAGACAATAGCGATAAAAAAACGATTTTAGTAATTGATGATAATGAAGAAGTTTTGTCGTTTATTTTTGATGTGCTTCATGCCGATTATCGTGTTTTAAAATTCACAAATGGCTTAAATGCTTTAGAATATATGGATTCTGAAATTCCAGATTTAATTGTAAGCGATGTTATGATGCCAGAAATGGATGGTTTTGAATTGTGTAAAATTTTGAAAACAAGTTTGAACACGAATCATATTCCAGTTATTTTATTGACGGCAAAATCGTCGACTTTAAATAGAATTGAAGGACTTTCTACAGGAGCAGATTCTTATATTTCGAAACCATTCAGCATTGAAGAATTAAAATTGACGATTGCGAATCTTTTATCTGCTAAAGAAATAATGCGTCAGAAATATGGCGAAGGTTTCATCGCAGCGGTTGAAGAAGAAAACATAAATACACCCGAAGGAATCTTTCTAAAAAAACTAACTCAGATTATTGAAAGCAATCTCGATAATACCGATTTTGATGTAAACGATTTGGTCAACGAAATTGGAATGAGCCGAACGGTTCTTTATAAAAAAGTCCAAACTTTGACTAATCATTCAGTTGCTGGTTTCATCAAAAACATGAGATTAAAGAAAGCTGCTAGTCTTTTAGCCAATACTAGTTATTCTGTTGCTGAGGTAACTTATATGGTTGGTTTTAATGACCGAAAACATTTCAGCAAAGAGTTTAAGAAATTCTACAATCTTTCTCCGAGCGATTATAAAAGTTCTCAAGTGAATTAACTTTTAGATTATTTAACCGCAAGGTTCGCAAAGATTTTCGCAAAGTCCGCAAGGTTGAGTAAAACTTTGCGGACTTTGCGTTTTCTTTCCTTGCGGACTTTGCGTTTAAATTTTTATAAAGCTAAGAAATTAACTGTCTTACCAAAAATTAAGTTTTTTATTACGAATACCATTTTTTAAGCCTTTAAATAATACAAAATCCTCAAAGAAAGACATTGACACCCCTAAATACGAATAACACCCTCCCTTGCAGACGTCTTTAATTAAGCACTTTTGCAATGTAATCACGATTTATTAATTAACTAACCAAACCAATTTACAATGAAAAACAACAAACCCGAAAAGATGCTTTTTCTTGGTGGAAATTATCTAAAACTAGTTTTGATGCTGTTGATGTGCATATTGTCCACGAATATGCAGGCGCAGGAAAATACCGTAACTGGAAAAGTAGTAGATAATAAAGGACTGCCTTTGCCAGGTGTAAATGTCCACGTAAAAGGAAGCACAAAAGGAACCCAAACCGATTTTGACGGTAACTTCACTATTAATACGGCTCCAAAAAGCATATTAGTTTTTTCTTTTATCGGAATGGATGAAACTGCTGTTGATGTAGAAAATAAAAAAAATCTAAAAGTAGTTTTAAAAGAAAGTTCACAAGCGCTGGATGAAATAATAGTGGTTGGTTACGGCACCAAAAAGAAAAGTGACGTAATCAGTTCGGTGGCTTCTGTAAAACCAGGCGATTTGACAAAAGTGGCAACTTCAGATGTTGGAGAAATGTTGAGAGGAAAAGCTGCCGGAGTTCAGGTAAGTTTAGCCGATGGCGGACCAGGAAGTTCTTCTTCAATTCAAATTAGAGGAAAAAAATCTATTAATGGAAGTAACGAACCAATCGTAATTGCGGACGGAATCGTAATCGGAAGTATTAATGATGTTAATGCAAATGATATTGCTTCTTTAGAAATTCTAAAAGATGCCGCTGCACAATCTATTTATGGAGCAAGAGCTTCTAACGGAGTTATCTTGATTACTACAAAAAGAGGAAAAACAGGAAAAGCAAAAATCTCTTATAACGGTTTTTCTGGAGTTCAAACAGTAAACAGAAATTTTGATGTTTACAGCGGAGAAGAATTTGCGCAGCTAAAAAGAGAAGCTTACAGAACAAGTAACAATGGGGTTTACAGACCAGATAATCAAGTTTTCACGCCATTAGAATTAGAATCTGTTCAATCTGGAAAATATATCGATTGGGAAAAATTGGTTTTAAGAACTGGAGTAACCAACAACCATAGTTTGAGCATTTCGTCTGGAACAGATAAAACCAGTATATTTTCTAGTATCAACTACATTAATACTACGGGAGTAGTTCCAAATTCGGACTATGATAAAGTAGCGATGAGAGTAAATGTGGATCAAAGAGTAACAGATTGGCTGAAAATCGGAATGAATGTTTCACTTCAGTTTTCTGAATCGAATCGCCCTAATGTGGGGAACATTTTGAATAATGCCATTAATACTTCTCCGCTTGGGCAAGTTTATAATCCAGATGGTTCTTTCCGTTATCTGCCAGGAGGAATTCAAGAAACACCAAATCCGCTTATAGATATTTACGAAACCACTACAAACGAGTTGAACCGCAACGATATCATGAACGTGTTTGTAGATATTAATCTTGCAAAAGGTTTTACATATAAACTAAATGCCAGCCGCAGATCTTGGAATTATAAAGCAATGAGTTTTAATAGTTCAAAATCGCTTTCTGGAATTGCCAACTCAGGACAAGGAAGCGGTTATATCGAGTTTAAAGATAATGTAGAATATCAGTTGAGTAATATTTTACATTACAATCTGAATTTAGCCGAAAAAAATCATTTTAACGTAACTGGAGTTTACGAGATTACCTCATCAGAATACAATGATTTTAGAAACTCAGCAAGTAGAATTCCGAGTGATATTTTGGGAATTTATGGTTTAGAAAGTGCCTTCTTAAATACGCCATTAATTGGAGGAAACGAAAGATCACTTATTTCTTTCGCAGGAAAATTAGAATATGATTTTGATAACAAATATTATTTCACAGTTTCAGGAAGAGCCGACGGTTCTTCAGTATTTGGAGCAAATAATAAATGGGGATTTTTTCCAGCTGTAAATGCGGCGTGGAATGTTTCTAACGAAGAATTCATGAAAGAACACGTTCCTGTTTTGAGCAATTTAAAACTAAGAGCGAGTTACGGTAAAGTCGGAAATCAGCCTAAAGATCCCTACCAAAGTATGGCAACTGCTACACAAAGAGATTATATTATTAATGGTGTAAAAGTTTCAGGTTACGTTCCAGGAAATCAATTGTCAAATCCAGATTTAAGATGGGAAACTTCAACGCAATTAAACCTTGCGGCAGATTTTGGTTTATTCAAAAACAGATTAAACGGAACGGTTGAGGTTTACAATACCGATACTTCAGATTTATTGATTTATGAAACGCTTAACGCGAATACAGGTTACACAACCAAACTTTCAAATATTGGAAAAGTAAACAATAAAGGTTTAGAAGTTTCTTTGAATGGAGATGTCATCAAAAAGAAAGATTTCAGATTGAATCTTGGAGCTACCTTCACTAAAAACAAAAATAGCATTGTTAGTATCTACGGAAAAGATGCAGACGGAGACGGAAAAGAAGATAATTCTGTTGGAAATTTATGGTTTATCGGAAAACCAATTGATGTTTATTATCGCTATAAAGCGGTTGGAATTTATCAAGAAGGAGAAAATATTCCTCTTGTAACAGGAACAACTTTATATCCTGGAGATATCAAATTATGGGATGCAGATCCATCAAATGGAGCCAATCCAAATCCGGATCAAGATAGAGTAATTACTTCGAAAATGCCAGATTGGTTTGGTACTTTCTCTGTGGCTTTAGAATACAAACAATTTGATTTTTCAGCAGACATCTATACCGTTCAAGGTATTACAAGAGACAATCCATTTTTATACGACTATGTACGCGGAGGTTCTTTAAGAGGAGTTAAAAACGGAATCAAACAAGATTATTGGACACCAGAAAATCCTGGAGGAAATTGGCCAAGACCAAGAGACGGAAATGATCCGCCATATATCAACACTTTAGGATTACAAGATGCTTCTTATGTTCGTTTACAAAACGTTTCTGTCGGATTTAAATTCCCAGAAAGCACTCTTAAACCTCTAGGATTAAGTAATATGAGATTGTACGTAACTGGAAGTAATTTGATTACAATCACAGATTATCAATCATACAGTCCAGAGAAAGAAATATACGATTATCCAGAACCTGTTACTTGTGTTATAGGCTTACAAGTAGGTTTCTAATTCAATAAAATAAAAAATAACAAGATCATGAAAAATATAAATTTTCTATTTGTTTTGATTTTCGGACTTTCTTTGGGACTTACTTCATGCGAAGAATTTCTAGAAGAAACGGTAAAAGATCAGGTATCAGTAGATTATATCTACAATTCTCCGGCGGGTTTAGAAGTTGGAGTGAATGCACTTTACAATCAGATGCGTTTTTATAATTTGCCATCTGGAGATAATAACGATTTGTGGGCTAACGTATTCTTTATGGTAGCAACAGATTTAGGATTGCACAGAACTTGGAACACGCCTTACGGAACAGGACATAATCCGCAATCATTTACAGGTTCAAAATGGATTCAAGGCTATAAAATTATCGACAGATGTTCTGCTATAATTACGGCTGCAAGATCAATCCAAATGGATGATGCAGCTAAAAAAAGATTAGTGGCACAGGCACGTGTTATTCGCGGTGAATTGTATTTGGATTTAAAACAAATGTATGGTGGAATTTTAATTGATACGATTCCGACAACACCGCAAAATATCAACGATCCCGTAGAATACAAAGTAGCAAGTGATGCAGATGTGTACAAATTGATTGATGGCGATTTAGATTATGCTATTGCAAATCTTCCTTTTAAAGTAGATCCAGGACGTTACGGTCAAGGTGTTGCAAGACACATTCGCGGAAAAAGCGCTTTATGGCAACAAGACTGGGCTGGAGCAGCAGCTCAATTTGATGCTATTATTAATGATGGAACTCACGGTTTAGTAAATCTTATTGACGTTTGGGGACAAAATGGAAATCATAAAGAATCACTTTTTACGTATCAGAAAGATTTTTTATTAGGTCCTGATGATAATCTAGCTGGTGGCGGCGGTTCTTGGCTGAGTAGTGTTTTTACACATAGAACTTACGAATTAAATACAAGCGAATTGATTCAAGATGTTGCTTACGGAGGACAAGCTTTAGGATGGTTTTATCCAAATAATTATTTGAAATCACTTTACGATCAGACTAACGATTTAAGATTCAAAACGTATTATTATTCAGATAATTATCAAGATTATAAAATTAATGTGGCTGGAAATCCAAAATTCGGACAACCGATAACTAATCCTGCAATCGCAGCTCCAAACGGAAATTACAGAGCTTGGCATTGGAGTTTGAAGAAATATCATGATACAGAAAAACTCCCAATGACTTCAAACAGTTATAAAGATTATATGTATTACAGATTGGCAGAAACTTATTTATTGGCTTCTGAAGCGTATCATAATTTAGGTAATGATGGAAAAGCATTGGCTTATTTAAACAAAGTAAGAAGAAGAGGTTACACAGGAAATCCTGAAAGTGCCGTAACCACTTTCGATTTAACCGCTTGGACTTTAAATAATTATTTAGACGAATCTGCGAGAGAATTGGCTTTCGAAAATAACAGATGGTTTTTATTGAAAAGATTAGGGCTTTTGGTGGAAAGACAGAATTTGTATTTCCGTTCAAGTCCATCAGGAACTATTTCTGGCGAAGTACAGTTGAAAATGACTCCGGTAATGGTTAACATGCCAATTCCGCAATCGCAAATCGATTTGATGGGAAAACCTGCAGGATTTAATGTTGGTTATTAATTAGTTTTTTTAGAATACGTTTTTGTAACACCGATCTGGAAATCAATTTTGGTTTTGATTTCCAGATCTATTAAAAATTAACACGATGATAAAACAATATATTTTAGGAGCATTAATCGCTTTGATGTTTGCTTCTTGCAGCAACGACGAAAAAGTGGTTTTTATAAATGCAGAAGAAGGCGATTCGGGAAATCCAAATCCGATTACGCAGACTTTAAAAGAAAAAGCAAAATTTAAAATTGGCGCCGCTGTAAAAATGAAAGATTTGCAAAATGAAGCCAATTATAAAAATGCTGTTCTAAAACATTACAGTCAGATTACAGCTGAATTCGAAATGAAAATGGCAAGTATTTGGACTTCTTCAACAGCTTATAATTATACCGCAGCCGATTATTTAGTAGGTTTTGCTCAAGACAATAAATTAGAAGTTCACGGACATACTTTGGTTTGGTACGATTCTTTTCCAGAATGGTTTAAAAATGCAAAATACGATTCAATTGCTTTCGAATCGAAAGTCAAAGTTTACATTACCGATGTTGTAGGACGATACAAAGGCAAAGTAAAAAGCTGGGATGTTGTCAACGAAGTTTTTGCGGATGGAGGAGCAATGCGAAATGAAACCGTAATCAATTCTCTTTTTAAAGATCCAATCGGATTTTACGGAAGATGTTTCCGTTACGCAAAAGCAGCAGATCCAGATGCAAAATTATTTTACAATGACTACAGCGTTGTTATCGATGCAGGAAAAAGAGCAGCAATCAAAAAAATGGTAACAAGATTTAAAGCCAACGGAGTTCCAATTGATGGTATTGGAGATCAGTTTCATTACGCAACAGATACCAACAGACAGACGATGAAGACGGGTTTTACCGATATGGCTTCGACAGGATTGCTAATTCACATTTCAGAATTAGATATCAAGGTAAATACAGCAAAATCAGATTCGTATGTTTTTAATGATGCCGAAGCCCAAAAACAATCTGAAACCTATAAATACATTACAACGATGTATGAAGAATTGCCTCAAACTCAAAAATTCGCCATTTCAACTTGGGGAGTAACGGATAAATATACCTGGCTGACAAGCTTCTGGCACTCAAAAGAATATCCTTTGCTTTTAGACGCAGATTATAATAAAAAAGCGGCGTATCAAGGATTTTTAGATGGATTGAAGTAGGAGAGTTGTAGAAGCAAGAAGCAAGAAACAAGATTTGATGAAAGTCTTTCTTCTTTGTTCTGGTATCTATTTTCTAAAAAGAAACAAGAGACAAGATATTAGAAGAAGTCTTTCCTCTTGCTTCTTGCATCTATTACTCTCTTCAAAAAAATTAACCAAAAACATTAAAATCATGACCATAAAACTAAATTATATAGACAAATTAAAATATTTACTTTTTGTGCTTGTTGCAGTTTTGTTTTCCTGCGAAGATGATGTACGCGAAGTATATCTTTATAAAAAGGGAACAATAGAAGCAACTTCAACTAATACTGCTATTAAAGGAGGAGAAACGGTTACGTATACCGATTCGTCTACAAAAGTTCGTGCTATCAAATGGACCTTTCAAGGAGGATCTCCTGGTGTTTCGATCGAACCAATTGTTGAGGTAAAATATACCAAAGCAGGAACGTTTACTACAACTCTTGAAATAACACATACTGATAATACAATCGAAAAGAAAACTTTTACCGTTGTGGTTGAAGCGCCGCCAACACCGCCAATTGTTGTTCCTGCAGATGCGCTTAAAATTTATTCTGAAAATCCTGATTTCACCAAAACGGCACCTGTTTTAAATTGGGTTTCAAGCAATCAGTTTGTAATTAAAGAAGTCGCAACCGAAGGATATGAAGGTGCTTATAGAAATTTCTCTCTTCCAGCAACACCTCCAGCTGCAGAAGCGAAATGGGCAATGGCGATTCTTTCGTTTGTAAATTTCACCGATATTTCATCATATACTTATCTGAATTTAGCAGTAAGAACAACCAGCACCGGGAAAATCAGATTTAGAATGAAAGATGCTTCCAATACAGGTTATGTAGAATTTGATGCCACAAGTAATTTGTACGGTTTAAAAAGAGATGGAAGCTGGAACATGGTTAAAATTCCGATTGCTGATTATAAAAAGCAAAATGCTGCTTTAGATTTAACAAAAATCAAAGATATTTTGGTTTTAAGAAGTGTTGATCCAGAAGACGTAAGAGCTTTAAATAATTACATTTTCGATATCGATCATATTTATTTATCTAAATAATTTGCCTCTTTTTATTACACTATTTTTTATGGGGCAGTTTTATGCTGTCCCATAATTTTTCAAAAACAATTAAAAATGAATTTAAAGAAATATTCCATTTGCATATTGTTCTGTTTTACAAGCCTAATACCGTTGAATGCACAGAATAAAATTATGTACCAAAAAGTCGAAGCAAGACAAAACGCTTTAGATCCGAAATGGGTGGCTTATGATGCAAAAACCATTGATAAATTGCCTGGATTTAAAACAAAAAAAACAGAATCGACTTCAATTTATGGCGGTTTTAAAGTTTGGCAGAAAGAAGCAACAGGATTTTTTAGAACCGAAAAAATAGACAATAGATGGTGGATTATTGATCCAGAAGGTTATCCGTTTATTTACAAAGGAATTGCAGTTTTCAACGCAGGACGTTCTGTAAATCAGCAAAAAGCATTTGATAAAAAATACGGAAGCAAAGAAAACTGGGTGAAACAAGAATCCAAACTATTGCGCGATAACGGATTCAATGGTGTAGGAGCGTGGTCGAATATTGATTTGGTTAAAAATGCTGAAAATCCGTTGGTTTATACCGTAATCATTTCGCCAATGGGAATGTATCATTCTGATCATATTAAAAAATATGGAGGAAAATACAAAGAAGCGAGCTGGCAGAATTATCGTTTTGATTTGGTTATGGTTTTCGATAAAGAATTTGATGCCTACGTCGAAAAATCGGTTAAAGAGGTTTCTCAGTATAAAAATGATAAGTATTTGATGGGTTATTTTACTGATAATGAGCTTCCTTGGTATAATGACGCATTAGATAAACATTTAACTTTATTGGCCAAAGATGAGCAGGGTTATATCGCTGCAAAAGCTTGGTTAGATGAAAGAAAAGGATTTAATGCATCATTATCTGATGTTACTCAGGAAGATAGAATGGCGTTTACAGCATTTTATTTTGAAACTTATATGAAGAAAGTGACCGAAGCGCTTAGAAAAGCAGATCCAAATCATCTGTATTTAGGCTGTCGCTTCAATCAGGATAAAGAGCAAGAATTGACCAATCCTGAGATTTTTAAAGTAGCTGGAAAGTATATGGATATCATTTCGATAAATCATTATAGAAAATGGGAGCCAAGTCAGGAATTAATGAACAATTGGGGCGAATGGTCAGGAAAACCTTTTCTGATTACAGAATGGTACACAAAAGGAGAAGATTCTGGACTGCCAAATAATACAGGTGCAGGATGGCTAGTTCGTACGCAAAAAGAAAGAGGACTTTTCTATCAGAACTTTACTTTGGATTTGCTTAAAAACAAAAACAGCGTCGGTTGGCATTGGTTCAAATACATGGATAACGATCCGCAGGATTTAAGCACAGATTATTCGAACAGAGATTCAAACAAAGGAATTGTCAATAGTAATTTTGAACCGTATTTGCCTTTATTAAAAGAGATGAAAGTCATTAATGATAATGCTTATGAGCTGACTCGTTATTTTGATAAAAAATAAATGTTGTTTTTAGATTAAAGGAACTAAAATCAGCTCAACCTCAAAATATTATCCGTGATATTGTCATTTCGACGAAGGAGAAATCTTCGCAAGTAGCTCCTCAAAAGGATTTCTACTCTTTGTCGATTCAGCATCGAAGATTTCTCCTTCGTAGAAATGACAAGATTGTGGTTATCGTCGTAAAGAATAGATTAAAATAACTTTAAAAAAGAAAAGTTTAAATTAATTAGACCTATATAATTAAAATTAAAAACTATGAAAAAAATTGTAATGCTGTGTTGTACTTTTCTATTAATGGGAAAAGCCGTAGCACAGGAAGTTCCATTAGTTTCAAATATTGCTGCCAGAAACAATATTACTTTAAACGGAAAATGGAGTTATATCGTAGATCCGCTAGAAAATGGATATTACGATTACCGTTTAATGCCTTTTAAAAACAACGGATTTTTCGAAAATAAAAAATGGAACACCACAGATTTAACGGAATATAATTTCGCTACTTCTGCCACAATGGATATTCCGTCTGATTGGAATTCGAAAGACGAAAGATTGTTTTTTTACGAAGGAACGGTTTGGTTTCAGAAAGATTTCAATTATAAAAAAGATGCTAAAACAAAAGGAATTTTGCATTTCGGAGCAGTTAATTACGATGCAAAAGTGTATGTAAACGGAAAATTGGCAGGTGCTCATGTTGGTGGTTATACGCCTTTTAATTTTGATGTAACCGATTTATTAGTAGACGGAAATAACTTCGTTGTAGTAAAAGCAGATAATAAACGTCATAAAGACAATGTGCCAACGGTAAATATGGATTGGTGGAATTACGGCGGAATTACGAGAGACGTCACTTTGGCTCAAGTTCCAAACACTTATATCGAAGATTATTTGGTTCAATTGGATAAAAAAGAAAAAGGAAAAATTTCTGGCTGGATAAAATTGAATAGCGAAAGTGCCAATCAATCTGTCTCTGTTTCGATTCCAGAATTGAAAATCAAAAAGAGCGTTACAACAGATGCTAAAGGAATGGCTTATTTTGAAATTAAAGCCAATCCTGTTTTATGGACGCCAGAAAAACCAAAATTATATGAGGTAACTATTTCTAAAGCTGATGAAAATATAGCAGATCAAATTGGTTTCAGAACCATTGAAGCCAAAGGAAAAGAAATTCTGCTAAACGGAAAAAAAGTCTTTTTACGCGGAATTAGTATTCACGAAGAAGCGCCTTTCAGATCTGGAAGAGGTTGGTCGCAAGATGATGCGATTACTTTGTTGAATTGGGCAAAAGAATTAGGCTGTAATTATGTTCGTCTCGCGCATTATCCGCACAACGAAAATATGGTAAGAGAAGCCGAAAAAATGGGAATTATGATTTGGTCTGAAGTTCCAGTTTATTGGACGATTTCTTGGACAAATCCAGATACTTACGCAAACGCAGAACGCCAATTGCACGATATGATTTACAGAGACAAAAACCGTTGCGGAATCGTAATTTGGTCTATCGCTAATGAAACGCCGCACAGTGACGAAAGAGATGTTTTCTTAAGTAAATTGGCAAAATACGCGCGTACGCAAGATAATTCTCGTTTGATTAGTATGGCGATGGAAGTCACTAAAAGTCCGAACAATGTAAATACACTTCACGATAATATGAATGAATATGTAGACATTGTAAGTTTCAACCAATATTTAGGCTGGTACAGAGGAACAAATGAATCTTGCAAAGACATGCAATGGGTTATTCCGTATAACAAACCCGTTATCATTAGCGAATTTGGTGGCGAAGCTTTACAAGGTCTTCACGGTGATAAAAAAGAACGCTGGAACGAAGAATATCAGGAAGAATTGTACATTCAAAATACGCAAATGTTCAATCGAATTGAAGGTTTAGCGGGAGTTTCGCCGTGGATTTTAGTTGACTTTAGATCGCCAAGAAGACAATTGCCAAATATTCAGGATTTCTTTAACCGCAAAGGATTAATCTCAGATCAAGGAATTAAGAAGAAAGCTTTTTATGTAATGAAAGATTGGTACGCACAGAAAGAAAAAGAATATAAATAAGTTAGTAGTTTAAATAGAGTGAAAAACCTTCGAAGTCAGAAATGATTTTGGAGGTTTTTTTATTTAGCAGTAATTTTAAAACAAACTTTTTGAACGATAACAATCATTTCTATTTAATTATATTTGATATACATGGAATTTGAAAATTTAGTACAAAGATGAATTATCAAAAAATAGCTGAAAAAATAATAAAACTAAAAAATGCTGATTTTGAACTAAGGGAAAAACTTATTCAAAATGGACAGCTTTCAGAAGGATATAATACTGAAATGGAAAAATTGCATAATGAAAATGCAAAACAATTAGAAGATATAATAAACAAGATTGGTTATCCGTCAATTGATAAAGTTGGAGAAGAAGCTAGCCAAAGTGCATGGATTATAATTCAGCATGCAATTGGACAGCCTAGTTTTATGAGAAAATGCGCCTTAGAATTAGAAAAAGCTGTAAACGAAAAGAAAGCTGATCCTATAAGTCTAGCTTATCTAAAAGATAGAATAGCTGTTTTTGAAGGTAAACCACAGTTTTATGCAACTCAATTTGATTGGGATAAGAATGGTGAAATGAATCCAAATTCATTTGATGATTTGATCCAAGTGAATAAAAGAAGGAAAGATATTGGTCTTAATTCTTTAGAAGATCAAATAGAAATTATGAGAAAACGTGTCAAGAATGAAAATCAGTTTCCTCCAAAAGACTATGAAAAAAGAGAAGTAGAAATGGAAGAATGGAAAAAGAGAATGGGCTGGATAAAATAGAAAACCCTTAAGCGATTCTGCGTTTAAGGGTTTTCTGTTTTTACAAAGAATATTATTTGACCAAATAATCAACCTGATCAGCTTCACAAAGTCTGAAGTAACCAAATGCAGTATTATTTGCATTCGTGTTATTTATAATATTTCCTCTAATATTTCCAGGCGGAACCTGAAAAGGATTTGAGCTTGAAGCTTCTAAGATTAATTTCCAGTAATTAAAGAAGTTTTTAGAAACGCCTCTGTGCGTAATTTTTACGGTATTTCCAGCTTTCATGTCTTCGTGAGAAAATCTTGTGCTGATTTCATTTCCGTTATAAAAATCATCATTTGTGATTTCGTATTCTGGGTAAATCAAAAATTCACTTTGATAATCGGTTACATAAAAATTGATTTGGTCTGCTGGGTCATTGTAATAAAAAGTCAATTCAATTACATCTTCACCGCCAAAATCGGGAACAATTTTTTGCTCTATTTTATTAATTGGAGTAGTAGCAGTCAGTTTTTCTGTTGCTGTATAACTTTGTCCTTCAGAAGTAATAAATAATTTATATTCCATTTCAATTACAGGAACAAAATTATTGCATTTGTAAACTCCAGCTTCTGTTTCGTTAAAAGTAAAAATATCTCCGTTGCTGTTTTCTACTCTAACTTGTGCGCCAGAAACTTTTGGTGTTGAACTGCTGTAATAAGGAGCCGTTTTACTTATTTTGATTGTTTGTTCGTTCCCTGCTGTTCCTTTTTTCCATAAAATTTCAGCATCTACTACAAGTTTAGTTTCTCCTGTTTCCAGATCTAGATTTACAACATCTTCGCACGAAGCGAAAGAAAAAACAAAAAGAAGACTTATTAATGCCAGCGCTCTATTCATTATCCAATTTTTTTTCAATTTATTCATAGCATTAAAATTTAAAATTATAAGAAACCCCAGGAACAATTCCGAAAATAGAAAGTCTTCTGGTTTCGTTTGCTCCAGTATCTTCATTGGTTGTAAAACTTACCGAAGCAGCATTTTTTCTGTTGTAAACATTGTAAAGACTGAAAACCCAATAGCTCTGCCATCCTTTCTTTTTGTCAGGTTTTGGCGTATAAGTTGCCGCAAGATCTAAATGATGAAAAAGCGGTAATCTGTTTTCATTTCTCAATGAATAATTCGGAACATGAATGCCTCCCATTTCATAATAACCATTTGCGTAAGTCACAGGCTGACCAGATTGCAAAGTAAAATTTCCATTAAAAGACCATTTCGGATTTAATTCATAACTTCCAACAATGCTTAAATTATGCAATTTATCATATCCTGATAAATACCAGTTACCGTTTGCAATTCCGGGTTCTTCAGCTGTCCTTCCTGGAGTTTTTTGCTCAGCGCGAGACAAAGTATAAGAAATCCATCCGGTAAATACTCCAACATTTTTTCTGAATAATAATTCCATTCCGTAAGATCTCGCTTTTCCGTTCAAGATTACCTGTTCAATATTATTGTTAGCCAAAACATCAGCTCCGTCAATATAATCAATACGATTTTGGACATTTTTATAAAATAATTCGGTTTCTAAAGAGTAATCGCCGTCTTTGAAATTTCTGAAATAACCCAAAGCATATTGATCTAAAAGCTGAGGTTTTGTAAAAGGTCCGCTTGGTGTCCAAATACTCATTGGTAATGGAGATTGCGTATTGGCTAAAATATGAATGTACTGCGCCATTCTGTTGTAACTCGCTTTTATAGAAGTTTCGTCATTAAAAGCATAAGACAAGGCAGCTCTTGGTTCTAAATTATTGAAAGTACTAATTGCTTGTCCTTTTTTATAATTGATTGTTCCTGTCGGAGTTCCTTCTTCGTAAATTTTATATAAAGGATTGTATACAACTGCCTGACCATTTTCGTAAGTACTAATTGGTTCAGGTCCGAAACGATAAAAAGAACTGTAACGAAGTCCGTAACGGAAATTCAGTTTTTCTGTAATCTGATTTTCAAAATCAATAAAAGCAGAAGCTTCCAGAGCATACTTTTTATCCAGTTGTTTGTAATTAAACTGAGAATCGGAAGCAGTAGGCGCTACAACTCCAGGATTAAAATTATAATACAAACCGTCGATACCGTAATTGATTTTAAATTTTTCAGTTTTCTGATAATTCCAATTGTATTTCAATCCGTAACTCTGAATATTGCTGTCCCATTTAAAACTTTCAATCGGAATTTCAAGATTAAATCTATAATCGCTGTAAAAAGCAGATAAATTGCTATTTAAACTATTAGAAAATTTATGTTTCCAGCTTAAAATTCCCATTGTACTTCCGTAAGTACTCGCAAAACGGTCGTTTATATCAAATAAATCATTACCAAAATAACCAGAAAAAGACAACGTATTATTGGCGTCAAAACGGAAATTTAATTTAGCGTTCAAATCATAAAACATGGCGGAGTTATTATTGTCCGCCAGTTTCATGAACAAATGCGCATACGAAGTACGTCCGGAAAGGATGAACGAACTTTTCTCTTTCTGTATTGGTCCTTGAACCAAAAGGCGGCTCGAAATAATTCCGATTCCTCCATTTACTTTGTAATCTTGAAAATCTCCAGTTTGCTGCGCTACATCTAAAACAGAAGAAACACGCCCGCCGAATTTAGACGGAATTCCGCCTTTATATAAATCTAAACCATTGACAATGTCAGCATTGAAAATCGAGAAAAAACCAAACATATGCGAATCTGCATAAACTGGTGCGCCATCTAAAAGAATCAAATTCTGGTCGGCAGCACCGCCTCGAACATTAAAACCAGAAGAAGCTTCTCCAGCATTGGTTACTCCTGGCAAAGTCAAAATCGATTTTAAAGGATCTGGCTCTCCCATTGCAACCGGAATTTTTTTGATTTCCTGCATCGAAAGCTTGTTAACACTCATTTGAGTTGTTTTGATATCAGTAGCTTTATTGTTCATTACAATAACTTCTCCCAATTGCTGGCTATCCGATTCTATGCTGAAATTCATCGTAACATCATCCGAAACGGTAATTTGTTTTTCCTGATTTTTAGAGCCAACATAACTTAGCATAAGAGTGTAAGTTCCGTTTGGAATTTCAAAGCTATATTTTCCGTTAAGATCTGTTATCGTGCCGGCTTCCAATTCTTTAATAAAAACATTGGCACCAATAACAGGTTGTCTTTCATTGTCAAAAATCTGTCCCTTTAGCTTGCTTTTTTTTTTAGTTGCTTTTTGAGATTGAGATTTCTGTTTTACAAAAATATTGTTGCCTACTATAGAAAATTGTACAGACGCAGTTTTGTTTAATTCCGCAATAAGCTTCTCAACTTCGATTTGCTTAAAAGTGCTTTTTTTGGTGAAATATTTTTTGCTAGTATCGAATTGCTCCGTAAACGCAAACTTAAAATCAGATTGATTTTCGATCTGCTTAAAAAAATCTTTTAAAGTTACATTTTGATCTACAGTTACCGTGACCTTTTGTGCGGTCATACACAAACTGAGTAAAAAAAAGCATGCTGAAATTATATGCTTCATGAAATTTTGTATTTTTGAATTATTATTAAATGGAATAACCTCGTGTTATCCTGAATATGAGGAGGATGTGTAGTTTCGCGGCTTGCATCCTTTTTTCTTTTCTATTGAAAAGTAATCTGTTTTAAATCTTCATTGATCTCAAAATTTAGGTTATACATTTCTGATATTAATTGTACAATTATCTTTAAATCCTCTTTTTTATTGATTCGGATTGTAATTTTCTGATTTAGATTTTCATTCGGAAGAATCACTTTATAGCCATAATTCTCTTCTATATATTTACTTACGTCAGAAAGTTTTTCGTTATCAAAATCTACAAAACGGCTAAATTCGGTTACAGCTCCAGTTTGATTTCCGTATGTAAATTTCTCGCCAGGTTTTAAAATCCATTTTTGGTTTTGACCTTTTACATTCATTTGAACGCTTCCTTCAAAAAGTTCAACGGTTATTTGTTCATTTTCAGATTCTTTTACAATAAACGAAGTCCCTAAAACCGTCGTTGTAGTTTCGTCGCAGAAAACTTGAAAAGGATGTTGTTTGTCTTTTTTAACTTTAAAATAAGCTTCACCATCGATTTCAATTTTTCTATTTAAAGCAAAATTTGCTCCGTAAGAAATTTTAGAATTCGGACTCAATTCTACTTTTGAACTATCTGGTAAAGTCACATATTTTATTGCCGAAGAAGTATTTTCAATAATCGTTTCGGCAATAACATTACTTTCGGTTAGGGAATTTTTATTTAAGAAAATTCCAGTTCCGATAAGTACAAAAAGTAAAACCGAAGCTGCGGCGTAATAACGCCAAGGTTTAGATTTGGTTTTCTTTTTAGCAAAAGTTTCGGCATGAAATTGTTTCCAAGAAGCTTCTTTATCATTTTCTGAATGTGAAGCTGGAGTTTCATTCCATGCTTTTTCAAATGCATCGTCAAGTTTTTTCTTATCCATTTTTTGATATTAAATAATTTGACAATGAAATCCTTGTTTGGTAAAAACACCATAAACCATTTCCTTGATTTCACGATTGGTTTCGATTTTCAGGATGTTTTCGCGGCCTTTTTTATCAAAATTGATAATACAATCTGAAATGATGAACTGTAAATGAGCCACAAGTAAACTTGCTTCTTTTTTAGTTCTTACATTAGTTTTATATGCTTCAATATGCATTTCTGTCCTTGTTTTTTATAGATAACAAACGAGAACAGAAAAGTTCCTAATGGTTTTCGATTTTTTTTCGAATAAATTTACTGGCAAGATAAATATGATTGGCAATGGTCTTTTCAGAAAGATCCGTTATTTCTGCAATCTCCTTATAGCTAAGGTTTTCCAGTTTGTGTAAAGTGAATATTTTTTGCTGTTGTTCAGGAAGCTGGTTAATGAAGCTGTGGAGTTTTTCTTTTCTCTCATCAAAAATTCCAGAATCGGTTTCTTCCTGTAGAATATCAACTTGAGGATCAAGCTGAATTATTTTGTTTTCTCTATTAATGTGGTTGATAATGATGTTTTTGCAAATGGTAAACAATTGTTTGTCTAGCAAGACATCTTCGTGCAGTAATTCTTTTTTATTGTATAATCTGATGAAAGTTTCCTGAACAAAATCTTCAGGAGTAAGAACAGAAGAATTAAATCGTTTGGCAATATTTATAAGTTTATCGTAATAGTTGAAGTAAACTTCTTTGAAAGCTGCTTCATTACCTTTTTTTAAACTTAAAATAAACTTTTTATTGTCCATAACGAAAATATCGCGACCAGTTTTAACTAATCTAAACTCATTGGTTTCAATATTATTGCATTCAAAATTTAGAGAATTTTAGATATTGAATGTAATAAGTTACAAAGAACCGCATTTTTATTCAAGATTAGACGTAACTGTTGAAGAAATGTTACAATTTATTTCAATTAAAAACCCTTAAACATTTTGCTTAAGGGTTTTGTGTTTTTATTGAAATGACAAATTTCAACTTTTATAAGCGAATATTAGTTTATCTAAAAATTGAAACAATTTTTCATTCATTTCATTATAATTATGAGATAAAATGGTTTTACGATTTTGAACAAATGGATGTTTTGTGCTTTTTTCTAATAAATCTGTTTCGCTTTCAATTAAAAGAGAAACAACTTCCGTTGTTAATTCCATATGACATTGAAAACCATAAACAAGATCTGAATAAGAAACAATTTGAATTGGACAGCCTTCGCTAAAAGCCAAAACTTTACTTTCTTTTGTTAAACCGGGCATATCGTTGTGCCAATGTCCAACATTCAATATAGAGCCAAAATGATTTATTTTTTCGTCATTTTTTCCGTCTTCAGTCAATGTTATCGGAAATACACCAATTTCTTTTTCTGGACTATGATTAAATTTTGCTCCTAAAGCTTCTCCAATTAATTGAGAGCCCAAACAAACGCCAACAACTGCTTTTCCTGCAGAAATGCATTTTTGTATTAATCTTATTTCAGCATCAGCGTCGAAGTGCGAGCATTCTTCAATTGTGGTATTTGGACTTTGAGGTCCGCCCATTATGATAAGCACGTCTATGAAATCTACAGAATCGGGTAGTGCATCATTTTGGTACACTTTAGAAAAAGAAATTTTGCAGTTTCTGCTTTTTGCCCATGTAAGATAGGCACCAGGAGCTTCGTAAGTTTCGTGTTGTATAAAATGTATGTTCATTTTGTCTAATAAATTAAGTCAAATTTATTTTGATAAAGAACATTTATACTAGTCCAGCTTTAATTATAAAAAAGTGGTCCAGTTAACAATAAGTGAATTTTTATTTGTTCTCTACTAAATTATCAGCATCAGAAATCTGATCCAAAATGTTAGTTTGGTTTGGAGAAATATAGTTTTTTATTTCAGGTGCATTTTCTTTCTTAAAAAGCAAATCTAAAGCATTGTACAGTTTTAATAAAACATCTCTGTCTGCTTTTTCAATCTCTAAAGCAGTATTAAAATTAAAAACATAATTGTTGGAATTTCTTACTTCCACTTTTATTGTTTTTGATGTGATTTTAAATTTAACTATATCCATACATTTCCCAATTACTTTCTTCAAAGATGCTAATTTAATAAAGATCTTGATTTAAAAAAGCATTAATTCAAATTAAAAAACCCTTAAACATTTCTGTTTAAGGGTTTTGCCTTTTCGTAGCGAGGACGGGAGTTGAACCCGTGACCTCAGGGTTATGAATCCTGCGCTCTAACCAACTGAGCTACCTCGCCTGGACTGCTAGTAGGATTGTTTCCTTCATTGCGGGTGCAAAGATAGAAATAATATTAAAGCACACAAGAATATTTTAAAGAAAAAAAAATATTTTTAAAAACGCATTGTTTTTGGACATATATTCTTATATTTCCAAAAAAATTAAAAGTAGCACATGGATTCAAAAATACGTTACGAAATCGAGTTTCCGATCAATTCTTCGCCGCAATTATTGTATCAATATATATCAACACCGTCAGGTTTATCAGAATGGTTTGCTGACAATGTTAATTCAAGAGGGGAGTTTTTTACATTCATTTGGAATGATTCACAAGAAAAAGCACGTCTAGCTTCAAAAAAATCTGGAGAAAAAGTAAAATTCAAATGGGTTGATGACAGCAGTAAAGACACAGAATATTTTTTCGAATTGCATATTTTGGTTGATGAATTAACCAAAGATGTTTCGCTTATGGTAGTTGATTTTGCTGAGAAAGAAGAAATTGGCGAGGCTAAACAATTGTGGGAGAATCAGATTTCTGACCTAAAACATCTTATAGGTTCTGTTTAGTAAAAGTCTATTTTATACCTTATATTTGCCCTGAACAAAATTCAGGGTTTTTTTATGATTAATTTTAACGGAAACATAGCGCAAGAAGATAATATACTAACTCTAAACCGCGCTTTTTTGTATGGTGACGGAATATTCGAAACAGTAAAAATTGTCAACGGAAAGATCTTGTTTCTTGAAGATCATTATTTTAGATTGATGGCTTCGATGCGCGTTGTTAGAATGATGATTCCGATGAATTTTACAATGGAATATTTTGAAGAACAAATTCTTAATCTGGTTAATCAATTAAATATTGCTTCTTCAGCAAGAGCTAGAATAACCGTTTTTAGAAATGATGGTGGTTTGTATCTTCCTAAAAGCAATGAAATTTCGTTTTTAATAAATGCTATTTCTCTTGGAAATAAAGCTTACACTGTAAATACAAACGAATACGAAGTAGATTTATATAAAGATTTTTATGTGACAAAACAACTGCTGTCATCGCTTAAAACAACCAATAAGATGATTAATATAACAGGAAGTATTTTTGCAGACGAAAATGGTCTAGCAAATTGTATTTTGCTGAATGACAGTAAGAATGTAGTAGAGTTACTTCAAGGAAACATCTTTATGGTTTCTGGAAAAAAACTAATTACGCCTCCAATTTCAGAAGGTGCTTTAAACGGTATAATGCGTAAACAGATTTTAGCATTAGCGAAAAAAGTAGAAGGTGTAGAGGTTTTAGAAGAGATAATTTCACCGTTTGATCTTCAAAAAGCAGACGAATTATTTCTAACAAATGTAATCACAGGAATACAGCCGATAACTAAATATCGAAAAAAAGATTTTACAACGAATCTGGCTCATTTATTAGTACAGAAACTTAATGAATCCATTTCTGAAAATTAATTCAGATATGGATTTTCGGGCGCATTTGACCAAATAAGATAATCTCCGCCAAGTTCTATAATCTGCTCTTTCCAAAAATGAGTAGTAGATTTGCCGATAATTTTATTTTTATAATTATTATCAGCGATAATCCAGGAGTTTCCTTGCATTTCGTTTTCAAGCTGATTTTCATCCCAGCCAGTATAACCTAAGAAAAAGCGAATATTATTTTTGCTAATAGCTCCGCTGTTAATTAGATCCTTTGTAGACTCAAAATCACCTCCCCAATAAATTCCATTCGAAATCTCAACACTGTTTGGAATTAAGTCTGGAATATTGTGAATAAAATAAAGGTTGTCTTGCTCTACAGGGCCTCCGTTATATATCTTAAAGTTGGCTTCAATTTCAGGTATTAAGTCATTAATAGTATATTTTAATGGCTTATTAATGATAAAACCTATTGATCCTTCTTTGTTATGGTCTGCTAATAAAATTACCGATCTGTTAAATGATAAATCTCCAATTATTGAAGGCTCGGCAATAAGCAGGTGTCCTTTTTTTAATTTTTCTGAAATCATACGGTTACAATTTTTATTAAATTTAATCATAAAAAAATTAAAATCACAAAAAAAATCGTTAAACCGCATAAAAAAACCTTCCATAAGGAAGGTTTTAATTATATTATAAGTTTAGAGAACTTTCTTACTTAGTTCACTGCACCTTCTAATTCAGCTCCAGCTTTGAATTTTACAACGTTTTTAGCTGCGATCTTAATAGTTTTTCCTGTTTGTGGGTTTCTACCATCTCTTGCCGCTCTTGAAGAAACTGACCAAGATCCAAATCCTACTAATGAAACTCTTCCACCTTTTTTCAAAGTAGTTCCTACATTACCTAAAAATGACTCTAAAGCTAATTTCGCCGCAGCTTTTGTGATTCCTGCATCAGCAGCGATAGCATCGATTAATTCTGATTTGTTCATAATAATTAGTTATTAATTGTTGGTTAAAAAAAATTGTTAATACACAAATTTAGTAGGAAATCCGTTGCGTGCAAGTGTTTTCTTTAATTTTAGCAAAAATTGTTAATAACTTGCTTTTTTTGTTCATAAAGGATGTTATTCATCGATGAAAAGCAAGTACAAACCCCTGTTTTACTGAGCTTAATAGACTTTTGCAGCTTCGGAAAAGCTTACTCCATTTAATAATTCGGAAGCAAGCATTCTCTTTTTTCCTGGAAATTGTAGACTTAATAACTGAATAAAGCCATCTTTTATTGCAATCTTGATTTCTTTTTTACTGCTAATTATCTTTCCAACCTCGTAAGAATGTGATTCTGAGACTAGTTTTGCTTCATAAATTTTGATGTTTAACTCTTCATTTTGATCTTTCAAAAAACACCAAGAAGCAGGATACGGACTTAAACCACGAATCAAATTATTTATTTCCTTTCCAGATTTTGTCCAATCGATTTTGCAGTTTTCTTTGTTTAGTTTGTAAGCTGTTTTAATATCATCGTTATCTTCCTGAATGGTTGTTGTAACATTTCCATTTTCAATAATTTTCAAAGTATCGATTACAGTTGTACTTCCTAAATTCATTAAACGATCATGCAATTGTCCAGCAGTTTCTTCTGGTTCGATAGCGATTTCAGAATTTAAAATCATGGCGCCAGTATCGATTTTATCATCAATAAAGAAAGTAGTTACGCCAGTTTTGGTTTCGCCGTTTATAATTGCCCAGTTTATCGGAGCGGCTCCGCGGTAATTAGGCAATAAAGAAGCATGAAGATTAAAAGTTCCTAAACTTGGCATTTCCCAAACTACTTTAGGTAACATTCTAAACGCTACTACAATTTGTAAATTGGCATTTAAAGCTTTTAATTCGGCTAAGAAATTTTCGTCTTTTAAATTGGTTGGCTGTAATAAAGTAAGATTGTTTGCCAATGCATATTCTTTTACCGCCGAATATTTTATTTTTTGTCCGCGTCCAGCTGGTTTGTCTGCAGCTGTAATTACGCCGACAACTTCGTAGTTGTTTTTAATAATGGTGTCCAAAATGCCGACAGCAAATTCTGGCGTTCCCATAAATATAATTCTCAATTTCTCCATTATGATTTTAAAGTGTATTTATTATTCGCTTGTATTATAATATGATTGTTTTCGAGCAATTCCTGAAGAACCGAAATAATGTCTTTCGTGTCCATTTTTATTTGGTTTTCAATTTCTCTCGAAGTCAAAGAAGCTGTTTTTAGTAGTGATAAAATTTTATCAGCAATCGAATCGGCTTCGGTTATTTTTCCTTTTTGTGTAATGCAATACGAACAAATACCGCAATTTTCTTTGGTTTCTTCTCCAAAATAATTCAAAACCAATCTGTTTTTGCAGGTTTTGGTATCTTTTATATAATGTAAAACAGATAAAAGCTGTTCTTTTTTGACTAGATTTTGTTTTTCTAAATATTTTGAAATTCTATTTATCGTAAGTTCGTCTTCGCGGACTTCATTAAATAATATAGTAGCGTCGTTGTTTTTAGATTTATATTCAATAATTTCTTTTTCTTTTAGTTTTTCTAAAAGAGCTAGAATTTGTTCTTCTGTTCGATTCGATTTTTTAGCAATTAATCCTAGATTTAAATTGGCTTTTACTTCGTGTATGCCGGGATAAGTCCTTAAAATCGCCAAAATAATTTCTTCATCATTCGGATTCAAACTCACATATCGAATAACTTCTTTAGATTCTAGAAGAAACTGAATGCTGATTTTTTCTGAAAATTCCTGAGACATCGTAATAATTCCCTGCTGATTTAAAAACTGCAAAGAATTATAAGTTTTTAAAGTCGGAAAATCATATTTATTGCAAAAATGATTCATTTTAAAAGAAAAGCTTTCATCCAAACCTTCTCCGTAAGCAATCTGAAAATAATTGCAAAGCTTGATATACATCGTTTTTAGAAACTTCTTATCTGGAAGAACATTTATAAATTGCTGTTCGGTCTGAATGGCATCTGAATTATTATAAAGCAAAACCGAAAAAGCTTTCGCACCATTTCGTCCTGCACGCCCAGATTCCTGATAATAATTTTCTAAATTTTCGGGAAGTTGCGTATGAATTACGGTTTTTACATTGTCTTTGTCAATTCCCATTCCGAAAGCATTCGTGGCTACAATAACTTGTGCTTGCTCCGACATCCACAACTGCATGTTTTTATCTTTTTCTTTTGCCGAAAGTCCGCCGTGATAATAAGTCGACGTAAATCCCAAAGATTGTAATTGCGAAGACATATTCAAACACGATTTTCGATTTCGCACATATATAATAGAAGGTTGCAGATTTTTTTTAAGAATTTGCTCAGTTCTATATAATTTATCTTCTACTTCAAAAACCATATAAGCAATATTTTTTCGCTCAAATGATTGTTGAAAATGTCTCGGATTTTTTAATTCTAATTGAGTTCTAATATCTTCAATAACTCTCGGAGTTGCCGTCGCGGTCAAAGCCAAAAACGGAATTTTAGGGAAGAATTTTTTGAGCTCAGAAATTTTAAGATAAGCAGGTCTAAAATCGTGACCCCATTGCGAAACACAATGTGCTTCATCAATGGCAATTAAATTGATAGGAAGATTTTTAATGCGTTCTAAAATCCAATCCGATTGTAAACGTTCTGGAGAAAGGTATAAGAATTTGTAATTTCCGAACTGGCAATTATCGAGAAGGTCAATTAATTCTTCAGTATGAATTCCGCCCGTAAGCGCAATTGCTTTGATGCCTCTTTTTTCTAAATTCATTACCTGATCTTTCATCAAAGCAATAAGAGGGGAAATTACCAGACAAATGCCTTCCTGCATTATGGCGGGGACTTGAAAACAAATCGATTTCCCGCCTCCTGTAGGAAGCACCGCAAAAGTATCCTGTCCTTCAAGAACCGAATCGATAATTTCTTTTTGCAACGGTCTAAAACTGTCGTGTTTCCAGTATTTTAGAAGGATATCCTGCGCTCCAAGCATCGCGTTAGTTTTAAAGTTAAAAATTTAGAAAACAGTTCTAGTTTTGCAACTTTAAAACCTTTCGCTAAATTTTGTCTAAGATATAAAGAATTCTGTTTTCAACCGTATCTTTTGGAACCTCAATCAGTTCGTACCCATATTTTTTATAGGTCTCAATAAGATGTTCCTGAATTTTAACTGCTTGCTCAAAATTTTCATAGCGTTCGGCATCACTTTGGTAAATTTCTTCCCAAGGCGGCAAAATAAAAGTTTTGGTATATTTATAGCCTTCACAAGCCTTCGTGAAATTTTCAGGATATTCGTCGCCAATATAATCCATATAAGCTACAACATCAGGAATTCCTCTGTCAATAAAGACTACATTATCAGGTTCGTTAAGAGCATTTTTGTATTGTTCAATACGACCTTCCAAAAGCATTTGGCTAAACAAAAGAGGTTGTTCTAAAAACAATTGTTCAATGCCTTCCTGTTGCGCTTTCATAGTAACCTGTCTAGAAATTTCAGGATAGCAACAAAAGCCACGAGCTACCAATTCGTTAATAAGTGTTGATTTTCCAGTACCAGGTCCGCCAAGCAAGACTATAATTTCTTTTTGCACTATTCTAAAAATAAAGCGCAAATTTACCTAAACTTATTCATAATTAAAAAGAATATTTACTAGAAGCGAAAGATTTGGTATTTTTTGGAGAAATGGGTTCCTGCTGTCCGCTGCAATCTTTTGCTTTTTAAAGGAAAAAGCAAAAGGATTTCCGCTTCCATCAGGGCTAGAGGAGAGGCATGATTTTGTTTTTGGAATTATTTTGGAATATTTTTGGAAATGATTGGAAGATAAAAAAGTCCCAAAGGGACGAAATATTTATAGAAAAAATTATTCATCATAAATATAAAGCTCCAGCGGAGCGACATATATTGCGTGATTTATATTTCGCTCCGCTGGAGCTTTTTGATATGTGGGAAATTTAATTTGCTATAAATATGTTGCTCCGCTGGAGCAGTTTCGCGATAAATTTTAAATAAATTTATGAGCTATCATTAATTCAAACAGGATTGATTATTTCATTTTTCTTTCTTTCAGTAAATATGTCTAACCTCTACCAGCAATATGTAAATCAGAGTAAGAATGGCTTGTTAAATTGATTCTCAAATTGATGTTGCAATTTCCGCCATCATCCATCATAACCAAGTCATACTTATAGGTGTCTTTCATACTTAGATCTTTACAATAGCAACTTATCCAAACTTCTTTTTCGTGCTTATCGTTAATAACTACAATGCATTGTTTTATGTATTCACTAATGTTTTTAAGCTTAGAGTTATTTTCTTTAAAACATTTTTGAAGAATGTGATTCGTTTCAATTAATTCGCTTTGTTCTAAATCATAAGCTTTTGCATTTTCAGGTTTGTATCTGGAATATATTCGATTGTAAATTTTTGGATTAAAAGTGAAAAATGCATATTCATTATAATCTTTAAGATCCAATTTATTTTTGGTGCGAAGTAGATTTTTTTTAATTTCTATTTTTAAGGCAGATTCATCATTAATAAATTCAATGAAATTGTTCTTAATTACAGCTTTTTGAGTACTTCTGTCATATTTAAACTCAAATGGTTTGAAATATATAGTGTCGTTCTTTACAAAACAAGCCCCAGTAAATTTTTCCAGCTTTTCATAATCAAGTTCCTTTTTTGTTATGGTAAAAATATAAGTGCTATCTGAAAAGAATTGGAATTTTAAACTTGTTTTTCCAACAAAATTGTAATTATTTACAGCGCATATCTGCTCGGTTTTTTGTTTCGGAGTTTGAGATTTTCTCTCTTTACATTGAATGAATAAAATTAAAATAGCTAGCGATATGATGTATGCTTTCATGAATTCGGGTTATTAAATTACTCACAAAACAAATATTTCCCAGAACCTTTCCTTTTTTTAGAAGGTACAATCAAATGCGATTCAAATCTCTTTTCTTTCAAAACATCATTTACAAAATCTAAAACATATTGCTGTCCTTCGTGAAAAAGATAACCAGAGAATTCATGTCCGCCACCGCAAAAAGTAATCAGTTCGATGTCTTTATGTAAATCTTTCATTTGGTTGTAAACGGCATAAGATCCAAAAAGAATCAGCCAACCCGAAGCGTTTGTCGGACAAGAACGGTGCGAACCTGCAGCGTACGGAACTGTATCATCATTACTTCCGTGTGCCAATAACATGGGAATTGCTTTTTCTTTCGTAATCAGATTAATATCCTGAATTGCGCCCGAACCGCCAATAAAACCTTTATATTTAAAATTTTCGGGCAAGTTACTTTTGTATAAATTCATCAAGTTATAATCCCAAAAAGAAGCGTGGAAACCAATTTCTGCACCAGCGCTAATTCCAGAAATAAAGATTTTTGAAATGTCAAAATTGTATTTATCTGCATTTTCGATTAAAAAACCAGTAGCTTGCCACATATCGCTCACGCCAATCTGAATTGCTTTTATTTTTTCGGTTAAAGTTCCTTTGCATCCAAAATCTTTTCCTTTCATATATAAACTGTACGAAATACTCGCAACGGCATAACCATTTTGCGCCATAAATTTCCCGAAGTCTTTTTCGCTTGTACGTTCGCCACCAGAAAATCCTCCGCCAAAAGCAAAAAGAATTAAAGGAATTTTTTCGCCAGCTTTTTTCTTAGGCAGATATAAATCTAAATCCAGTTTTAAAGTGTCGTTTTGGAAATAAGTAAGCGTTTTAACTTCTTGTGCTTGAATTGAATTTAGTGTAAGAACGATAAAAAGTAAAAGGAGTTTTTTCATTGCATTGTGTTTTTAATCTCGCAAAGTCGCTAAGACGGAAAGTTTTTTTCGCAATATTGTCATTTCGACGAAGGAGAAATCACAATAGAAGCTCGACAAAGTATGGCTTTCAAGTTTAGTCGAATCCCGCGTGTGATTTCTCCTTCGTCGAAATGACAAAAATTATGTTTTATAATTTCAATAAAATAAAACTTTGCAACTCTGCGACTTTGCGAGAGATTTCAGCATATTCTTTTCTCAAATATAAGCGTAAAATTTACAATGAAATAATCTTCTAAAGCTTTTTTGTCTGCACCTTTGTAACTTTGTAACTTTGAACCTTTTTTCGAAAGAAAAAATATAAAAAGTCTAAAATCAAAACCGTATATTTGCGTTTATTTTTAATTACGAATGGAGAACGATAAAGAAAAAAATACAGCCGAATTTTACGAAAGATTAAAAGTAGAACTTGACAATGCAAACACTTGGCCAGCAGAATATTTGTACAAATTCATTGTGCCTTCTGTAGCCGATAATGTGGAGCGTGTCGAAAAAGCTTTTGACAGAATGGGAGCGGTTATTAAAACAACAAAATCTAAAACAGGTAAATTTACCAGCGTTTCTGTAGATGTTACGATGCACAGCTCAGATGATGTGATCAGTAAATACAAAGAAGTTTCTACAATAGAAGGTATAGTTTCATTATAACTTATGGTCGAAAAATATAAAAAAGAAGTCGCGAATGATGTTGTTTTTAATTTAGAATATAATTCTGAAAGACAGCGTTTGATTATTCCCGAATATGGTCGTCATTTACAAAAATTGATCGATCAGGCTACCGCAATCGAAGATGATGAAACGCGTAATAAAGCGGCGAAATATATCATTCAGGTTATGGGAAGTTTGAATCCGCATTTGCGTGATGTGCCAGATTTTCAGCATAAACTTTGGGATCAGCTTTTTATAATGTCTGATTTTAAACTTAATGTAGAATCTCCTTATCCAATTCCGTCAAGAGAAGTTTTAGAATTGAAACCTGATGGATTACAGTATCCACAAAATTTCCCAAAATACAGATTTTATGGAAACAACATCAAATATATGATTGATGTTGCTAATAAATGGGAAGAAGGCGAAATGAAAAATGCTTTGGTGATGGTAATTGCCAACCACATGAAAAAGTCTTTCTTGAGTTGGAACAAAGACACCGTAAAAGATGATGTGATTTTTGAGCATTTATATGAATTGTCAGGAGGAAAAATAAACTTGTTGCATAGTACAGAAGAATTGTTAAACACAACAGATTTAATGCGTACAAACAAGCGCATGTCTAATAAAACAGCTTCTGGGATACAGCCTAAAACTCAAAACAGCAAGAATAACAACAATAAAGGCGGACAAAAAAAGAATTTTCAAAAAAACAATAATCAGAAGTAAAAAAGGTACTAAGAGGCTAAGCTTCTAAGTTGCTAAGGGTTTTTACCGAGATACTTTAAACAAAAAACAAAAATAAAAGACACTAAGAGCCTAAACTACTAAGTTGTTAAGTTTTTTCGTAAAGAGAAATCTTAGAATCTTAGAACCTTAGTAACTCAGAACCTTAAAAGAAATCTATGGGAATTTTTAAAATCGAAGGAGGAACTCCTTTAAAAGGAGAAATCACTCCGCAAGGAGCAAAAAACGAGGCATTACAAATTTTATGTGCCGTGCTTCTAACGGGGGATAAAGTAAAAATTAATAATATTCCCGATATTATTGACATCAATAAATTAATTACTTTGTTGGGTAATTTAGGTGTAAAAATGCAACGTAACGAACCAGGTTCGATTACTTTTCAAGCTGACGAAGTTAATGTTGGATATTTAGAAACTGAAGCTTTCAAAAAAGAAGGTGGAGCGCTTCGTGGTTCTATTATGATTGTTGGACCGCTTTTGGCTCGTTTCGGAAAAGGATATATTCCAAAACCTGGAGGAGATAAAATTGGTCGCCGTAGATTAGATACTCACTTTGAAGGTTTTATTAATCTTGGAGCAAAATTCAGATACAACAGAGAAGATCATTTTTATGGAGTAGAATCTCCAGAAGAAGGATTGCAAGGAACAGATATGCTTCTTGACGAAGCTTCTGTAACTGGAACAGCAAACATTGTAATGGCTGCAGTTTTAGCAAAAGGAAAAACAACAGTTTACAACGCTGCTTGTGAGCCATACTTACAGCAGTTGTGCAAGATGCTAAACTCTATGGGAGCTAAAATCACTGGAGTTGGTTCTAACCTGTTGAGTATTGAAGGTGTTGAAAGTCTTGGAGGTTGCGAACACAGAATTCTTCCTGATATGATTGAAATTGGTTCTTGGATTGGTCTTGCGGCTATGACAAAAAGCGAAATCACGATCAAAAATGTTAGCTGGGAAAACCTAGGTTTAATTCCAAATACTTTTAGAAAACTTGGAATTACAATCGAAAAACGTAATGATGATATTTACATTCCTGCTCACAAAAATGGATACGAAGTAAAAACAGATATCGACGGTTCTATTTTAACAATTGCAGATGCACCTTGGCCAGGTTTTACACCTGACTTATTAAGTATCGTTTTGGTTGTAGCAACTCAAGCAAAAGGAGACGTTTTAATTCATCAAAAAATGTTCGAAAGCCGTTTATTCTTTGTGGATAAACTAATCGATATGGGAGCAAAAATCATGTTATGCGATCCGCACAGAGCTGTGGTTATGGGACATAATTTCGAATCTCAATTAAAAGCAACAACAATGTCTTCTCCTGATATTCGTGCGGGAATCTCATTATTAATTGCGGCGCTTTCTGCAAAAGGAACAAGTACGATTCAAAATATTGAACAAATCGACCGTGGATACGAACGTATCGATGAGCGTTTAAGAGCAATCGGTGCAAAAATCGTAAGAGCTTAAAAAGTTGATAGCCACGAATTCACGAATTATTTTTTTATAATCTTTGAAAATAAAAATTCGTGAATTCGTGGCGAAAAAAAATAGTCTGAATGACAAACGAACAAAAAGCTGTAAAAGCTACTATTTTTAGTATAATAGGAAATACCTGCCTGGCCCTAATAAAAGGTCTCGCAGGTTTTTTTGGCAATTCATATGCCTTGATTGCAGATGCGATCGAATCGACAACGGATATTTTTTCGTCTTGTCTGGTTTTATTTGGAATTAAATATTCTAATAAACCTGCCGATGAAAACCACCCGTATGGTCATGGTCGTGCCGAACCGTTGATTACATTTTTAGTCGTTGGATTTTTGATTACTTCGGCAACTATTATTGGTTACGAAAGTATTGCCAATATTGGAACTTCGCATGATTTACCTAAATCGTGGACGTTGTATGTTCTTGGAGCTATTATTTTATGGAAAGAATATTCTTTTCGTGTTGTAATGAAAAGAAGTAAGCAAACCAATAGTTCGTCTTTAGCAGCAGATGCATGGCATCATAGAAGTGATGCAATAACTTCTGTGGCAGCTTTTATTGGTATTACGGTTGCTTTGGTTATGGGAAAAGGTTACGAATCTGCAGATGATTGGGCGGCGCTTTTTGCAGCATTTTTTATTTTGTATAATAGTTATAAAATTTTTAGACCTGCGCTTGGTGAAATCATGGACGAAAATCTAAACGATGATTTAGTAGAAGAAATTCGTGTTGTTTCCTTACAAGTTCCAGGGATTCTTGGAACCGAAAAATGTTTTATCCGTAAAGCGGGAATGCGTTATCATGTAGATTTACACGCGATTGTTTCGGCAAAAATTTCGGTAAAAGAAGGGCATGATTTATCTCATAAATTGCAAGATACTTTAAAAGAACAAATTCCACAGTTAGGAAATGTTTTGATACACATTGAGCCAGATGATTATCATTGTTAGAGGTTCTAAGATTCTAAGATTCTAAGATTTTTCTATTTAAGATTAAAGCTAATTTTTGTCAGGCTGAGCGAAGTCGAAGCTCGCAAAGATTTTCAAACTAAAATAAAAAAACCGCTTACAAGCAATCTGCGTGTAAGCGGTTTTTTCTTCTATTTTATAATTTTTTTTAATGTTCAAAGATGGAAAAATCTTAGAATCTTAGTGTCTTAATCCAACGCATTCAAAATCTTCACTCCAAATACAACTCCATTTTGCTGTATTCCGCTTTGGTAAGAATGTACATAATCTACTCGGAATAATTTAAATTTTCCAAAACCTAAATTGTCTAAACCAACCGTAAATTCAGAATAAGGTTTTCTGTCTGGAATTGCCAAAGCATGAAAACCAAGGTTTAAAGTCGATTTTAAAAGATTTAAAAGTGGAATTTTATTCATAATGAAACCAGTGTCATTGTATTCCGAATGCAATTCAAAATAACTGTCATTGGTACTGTTTGAATAATAAGGCATCAGATTAAACACATTTAAATAACGATCACTTGTTCCTATATGGGTTTGGTTTCCGTTAAAATGTCTGTAATCGATAAACGAAATGTTTTCTGCATTAAAGAATTTTCCAGCTCTAAAATTTGTTCCTAAAACACCTTTATTGTTTAATGACAAATCATATTGTACTGAGGCGCCAAGTCTTTCATATTCATATTTCTTTTCGCTTGCAGCGAAAGCTTTTTCGAACGCTAAATAAATAGTTGGATATTTATCGTTTTTGAAATTATATCGTCCGTCAGGTCTTGAAATATATTTATTCCCAAAATTAATTCTTGTCGTTATAAGGGCTTTAAATAAATGATGCTGATTAAAAGCGGACGTTGTAAAATCATTTGGCGCTAAAGGATTGTTAGAACTGTAAAAATCATCTTTTTTAAAGAACGAATAATCAGTCGTATTGAAAAGCGGTTTTCGCTGTTCATAACCAATTCTTCCGGTAAGATTTATTCCGTTTGCAATATCTTGACCGTAATTTATCTGTGCAAACTCCAAATTATATAATTTCATATAATTGTCTTTAAAAAATAAAGAACTAATAGAGTTTACAAATTTGGTAATTGGTTCAGCGTTATTGAATTGTGCGGTTTTAGTTCCTCCAGACGCCCAAATTGTTGCATAATTGATGTTGTTAAAACGATGGCTAAATTCTCCAATTACCCGAAAACGTTCGTCTGAAAAACCATAATTAAAAGTTGTGCTAATGGAAGTGCTTTTTCCTTTTTCTTCGTCCCATTTTCTAAAAGAGAAACCAGAATCTAAGTTGAATCCCTGAACGGTATTGAAACTTAGAGAAGAAATATTTAGAAGACCTTTATATTCAAAAGAATATTTCTCAAAAGTATTTTTGTAATCATAACCCATTAAAATGTCCCAAACTTTAAATTTATTGTTTTTGGCATCAATCGAGTCGGTATATTTTCTTGATTTTCGAATAGTTTGAAGACTGTCTTTTTTTGCATAATCGTTGCTTTCTTCAATTGTTAACGGAATTGGACGAATTTCATTCCAAAAAGCATCATCTTTTTTATTCGCATTTTCTTCAAAAGCGACAATTTCGTTTCCAAAAGTTCTCTTTTCAAAAGAATCAGGAAATTCATAATTAGAATAAACGTAATTGAAATTTCCAGAAAACTTTATTCCAAAAAGACCTGCATTAAAAGAAAGTGTTTGCGCGTTTTTAGACCAGATTTTATTTTTGACATTATAGCTGAAACTCTGTTTTAAACTCATCGTCTCAGTTAATTCATTTTTCATTCTGTAGCCTTTAATATCTAAATCTATAGCATAAATGGCAAAACTATCATCTACAATATAAATGTAGCCTTCAAAAACGGGTTCTTTATCACGTTTCGGAATTACCTTAATTTTATTAATCTGCTGTTTATTTTCGTCATAAAATGTACTTTCTAACTTATATTTATAGTAATTGAAAGCATTATCGGCAATAGGAGAAATCATTTTGACATCAAAATCTAAGTTATTATCATAGAAATCGTAAGTAGATAAAGCTGCGGTATTATAGCTATAGCCTCGATTATTTCCAGAAATTTTGGAAGCGATAATTTTCTCTTTTAATTTGGAAGGTTTTTCAAAAGTAACTTTCGAAATGGTTTCGGACAAATATAAAATTCCTGTTCCAGTTGAATCCAAATTAGAAGCCATATCTGGACCAAGATCTACTTTTTGACCGAGAATTTTTTTAGGAAGATCTTTAACTTTAAACATTCCTTTCGAATAAAAATCGGCTGTGAAGCGCCCAGTTTTATCCGAATTCTCTTTTTTGTTTGCAATCGCACTTCTAATTATTGCATTTGCAGGATTGTTTTTAGGATCGATAACTACTTCATTTAAAGCAAAACTTTCTTCCTGAAGTTTAACATCTAAAGTGATTGTTTTTGAGCCAGATGAAACAGTTAGTTTCTGTGTTTTAAAACCTAGATATTGGAAAATAATTTTGTTCTGACCAATTTCTTTTACATTCAGCTGATATTTTCCTTGTTCGTTTGAAGTGGTGCCGGCGTATGTGTTTTCTTCAAAAACAGATACAAAAGGAAGCGGATTTCCTTTTTCATCGGTGATAGTCCCTTTAATTTGGGCAAAATTGGAAATTGAAAAAAGTAAAAAGGCAAATAAGGTAAAGTTTTTCATGGAAGTGGTTTTCTCCTACAAAAATAAAATAACTTAAAAGCGAGCCTATTAATAATTTGTTAAATTACAAAATGCTGTTGTCATTCTTAACGAAGTCGAAGCCTTAACAAGTGAATAAGCACTTCGGCTTAGCTCAGAATGACGACTATTGTGAATTAATTATAAGAAAGATTGAATTGCTAATTCGTAACTTTTAAGTCCGAAGCCTAAAATAACGCCTTTTGCATTTCCAGAAAGATAAGATTGGTGTCTGAAACTTTCTCTAGCATAAGTATTCGAAATATGAACTTCGATTACTGGAGTCGTAACGGCTTTCATAGCGTCGCCTAAACCAATAGAAGTGTGTGTGTAAGCGCCTGCATTCAGAATAATTCCATCAAAAGTAAAACCACATTCTTGAATTTTACCAATCAATTCGCCTTCAATATTACTTTGGTAATAAGAAAGTTCAACATTTGGAAATTTCGTTTTCAACGTTTCAAAATAATCTTCAAAAGTTTGACTTCCGTATACTTCAGGTTCGCGTTTTCCTAAAAGATTCAAATTTGGTCCGTTGATAATGCAGATTTTCATATTTATTTTTGTTTTGAAATGTTGACATTGCGACTGATTTTTGCAATTGTCATTGAAAGTTGTAAAAATAAAAAAACCGCTCTAATTAATAGAGCGGTTTTTGTAAAAGTATGTGATATATTTTTAGAACATGTACCCAGCTGAAAGTTGGAATACAGAGTTTTTAAAGTCAGCTTCTTTTGAAATTTCAGTTAAACCAATTCCGTAACGGGCTTGAACAAAAAGACCTCCAACAATTTTTAAACCTAAACCACCATTAACAGAAAAGTCAAATGTGTTTGGATCTGCTGCATCAAATTCTTTTTTATTGCTAACAAGAAATGAAGCTTGAGGACCAAGTTCTAAACTAAGAGATTTAGTCAAATAAATTTTTGCCATCACAGGAATAGCAATGTAGCCCATTTCATTTTTAAATTCAGAAAAAGCATTTTTATAAGTTGCTCCTTGAGTAGTATACAAAAGCTCTGGCTGAATTGAGAATTTTTCTAATAATTTAAGTTCTGCTACAAGACCTGCGTGGTAACTTGTTATACCTTCTTTGTCAACAGAAATTCCATCAAAGTCTGAACCTCCTGTTTGGTTAGCAAAGTTAGCCCCTGCTTTTACACCGATTTGTACAAATTGTGCGTTGATTGTTGCTGACGTTGCAATGAACAAAACAGCTGCTAAAAGTATTTTTTTCATAAATAGGTTTTTTAAAATTTGGTATTTTAAATGTTATCTAAAATTCAAAACTACAGATTTAGCATTTTATTGCATTATATTTTCGATTAAATAATTAATAAAATTCCCACTCAAATGTGAAATTTAAGTTTTTTTTATATTAAAATTGCTTTTATTCTTCTGAATATCAGACTTCTGTTTAGTAATTTTTTTCTGTCTTATTTTAATACTTTTTAAACTTATAACGGACTTTATTTTGTAAGTCTAATCTTAGTTTTGGTGTTTGTAATTAAAAAAATAAAACATGAAAAAAGTAATTTTTGCTGCTATTGCAGTAATGACGTTTGGTCTTGCTAATGCGCAGGATGTTAAATTTGGATTAAAAGGTGGAGTAAATTTATCAAGCTTTGCAGGTGATGTAGAAAATACAAAATCTAAAGTTGGTTTTCAAGTGGGAGGTTTTGCAGAATTTAAACTTACAGATAAATTCTTTGTACAACCTGAGGTGATGTATTCTTTACAAGGTGCAAAGTATCAGCAATCTGAAGTTAATTATTATTCTAAAGGTAATATAGCTATGTCTTATTTAAATATTCCAGTTATGGCTAAATATTATATAATTGATAAATTAAATATTGAAGCTGGTCCACAAATAGGGTTTTTATTATCTGCAAAAGATAAGTGGGAGGAGAGTTATAACGGAGTAAAAGATTCTGGAAAAGATGACGTGAAAGATTCTTTTAAATCAGTTTCTTTAGGTCTAAATGTTGGTGTTGGATATGATTTTACAGAAAATCTATCTGCTGGAATAAGATATAATGTTGGTTTATCAAATATCTTAGATACTGAAGGTGACTATAAAGCCCATAATAATGTTTTAACGTTAGCTGTAGGGTACAAATTCTAAACAATATTTAGTTAATTGTTTAAGGCCTTCCTCATTTTTTTAGGAGGGTTTTTTTGTATGTTCTAATGCTAAATTTTGTGGTGATAATTTAACTCCTTAACAATTTGAATATATTTTAATACTTTTTTTGTTAAATTGCAAATATATTTTTAATAAGTATAGTTTTATATTTGATTTCGAAAATTAATTTTAACCCTAAACAAATTAGAATGAAAAAAATAATTTTATCTGCCATTGCAATTATGGCTTTTGCATTTTCTAATGCTCAGGAAACTAGATTTGGAGTAAAAGGAGGTTTGAACCTTACAACTTTTGCTGGAGGAAATTATTGGGATGCTAAATCTCTAGTTGGTGCTCATGTTGGAGGTTTTGCTGAAATTAAAGTTATTGAAAGATTAGCAATTCAACCCGAATTATTGTTTTCGATGCAAGGAGCTAAGCTTGATGATTTAAATGTAGATGCAAAATTAAATTATATCAATGTACCTGTTTTAGCGAAATTCTTTATTACTAAACAATGGACAGTAGAAGCAGGTCCTCAAATCGGATTTTTAGTTTCTGCTAAAGTTGATGGAGACGACGCTAAAGATGCCTACAAATCAACTGATTTTGGTTTTAACTTTGGTGGAGGATATAATTTTACAGATAATCTTTCGGTAAATCTACGTTATACTGTTGGTGTATCTAACATCGCAGATTATAATGCAGAAGATTTTGATGAGTATTTTGATAGTCCAAAAAATAGCGTTTTAGCTCTTTCTTTAGCTTATAAATTCTAAGTTTTTTATAATAAAATATAAAAAAAAGCCTTTCTTTTAGAAAGGTTTTTTTGTTTGTATAGTATTTTTATTATTAAAATAAAAGTCAATATATTCTAAGTATGTTTTTATATTTGCCTAACAAATTTGATTTTACACAAGAAATGAAAAGAATTATTTTATTTGCCATTGCAATCATGACAGTTGGTTTTTCAAATGCTCAAGGAACTGGGAGTAGATTTGGAATTAAAGCAGGTGTTAATTTTCCAAATAATTCTAGTGATTTCCATGAAAATGAAACTTTAATGGGATATCAGGTGGGTATTTTTTCGGAAATTAAAACAGATGAAAATTTTGGTATTCAACCTGAACTTCTATACTCAACTCACGGAGTTAAAAATAAATTTGTAAGCGATGGTATATCGTACGATAATGAGGTTAAATTGAGCTATTTAAATTTGCCTATTTTGGCTAAATATTTTGTCACTCAGGGATTAACTGTTCAGGCAGGTCCTCAAGTTGGTTTTTTAATGAAAGCTGAAGAAAATGGTGTAAACATTACGGATCATGTTAAAACTATCGATTTTGGTTTGAATTTTGGTATCGGCTTTAATTTTCTGGAAGATTGTTCGGTAGATCTTCGTTATAACTTAGGTTTGTCAAATGTCTTAGATTTTCATGTTGATGATGTTAATTATAAAATTAAAAGCAGTATGTTTTCTTTGGCTTTTGGATATAAATTGTAAAATTCAATATTTAATATTCTAAAAACCTTTCTCTTTTGAGAAAGGTTTTTTTTACCTCGTTATGTGAGACACTTTTATGCTAAAAAATCACTTACTTTGTAAATATGAATTGGACTCGATATATAAAAGATTATCAGTCGTATTTAAGGATAGAAAGAGGTTTGTCTAAAAATACGATTGAAAACTACGGTTTCGATATCGAACGTTTGTGTCTTTTTTTAGAAAGCAATCAAATAGATGTTTCTCCAATAAAAATTACCGACGAAACTTTACAGCAATTTATTTACGCTGTTGCCAAAGAAGTAAATCCAAGATCTCAGGCAAGAATTATCTCTGGATTAAAAAGTTTTTTTAATTATCTGGTTTTTGAAGATTATAGAAATGATAATCCGCTTGAATTAATAGAAGCTCCAAAAACAGGACGAAAATTGCCAGATACTTTGTCTCTTCAAGAAATTGATGCGCTAATTGAAAGTATAGATTTAAGTACAAATGAAGGCGAACGCAATCGCGCAATGTTAGAAACTTTGTATGGTTGCGGACTTCGTGTTTCAGAATTAATTACACTTAAGATTTCCGATTTATTTTTTGACGAAGGATTTATTAAAATTACGGGAAAAGGAAATAAAGAACGATTTGTTCCGATTGGTCCTTTAACGCAAAAATATATTGATCTTTACAGAAATGAAATTCGTGTTCATCTAAATATTAAAAAGGGTGCTGAAGATACTTTATTCTTAAATAGACGAGGAAATCAGCTGACACGCGCCATGATATTTACTATAATTAAAGATCTTGCGCAGAAAATTTCACTAAAAAAAAGTATAAGCCCCCATACTTTGCGTCATTCTTTTGCTACACATTTGTTAGAAAATGGAGCAGATTTACGATCTATTCAATTAATGCTCGGACATGAATCAATCACAACCACAGAGATTTATGTTCATTTAGATCGAAGTTTTTTAAAAGAAGTAATGCATACTTTTCATCCCAGAAAATAATTTTTAGCAATTTTATATGTAATATTGCAAAAATTAATATATTGTGTTAAAATTTTGTTGTAATAAAAACAAAAGGATAAAAAGTTGTGATTTTTCTCTTTGTTTTAAAAGAAAAATTCTAAATATTTTATTTACATAAAAAAGTATTATATGGTTTTTGATTTATATGGGAATGACGACTGCTTGGAGGTAAATAATTTTTATAAAAAATTGTTGGCCGAAATGCCTGACTTACTTTTTCAATTTGTTATTGATGCTGATAATAATTATTCATTTCCCCTTGTGAGTAAATCAGCCGATGAAATATTTGAACTTACCGCTGCAGACTTTACCAATGATATAAAATTTGTCATTTACGATCGAATTTTACCGCAAGATCGCGAGTTGTTTTTTCAATCTTTAATAGCTGCAAGAAAAGAGATTAAACCTTGGGATATTGAGTTTAGAGCGGTTCTTCCTAAAAAAGGAATTCGTTGGTTTAAAATTTCGTCCAAAACAGAGTCGGCGTTAGATGGACAGGTTATTTTTTACGGGCATGTTTCGGATATTACAGATTTAAAAGACAAGGAAGAAAAGCTCCGTATTTCTGAAGAGCGTTTTCAGTTTGCTCTTGATGCGTCTACCGCAGGTGTTTGGGACTGGGATATGGTTACAAACAGTGTTTTTTATTCTTCTTTATCTCTTAAGATTTTAGAATTAGAATCGACTGATATTTTTGATGATCCAGAACGTTGGGACAAAATTGTGCATCCAGACGATTTGCCAAAATATTATTCGGATATTCAGGAGCATTTTGATAATAAGATTCCGTATTACGAAAATTACCATCGCGTAATGACTTCGAGTGGAAATTATAAATGGATTTTAGATCGCGGAAAAGTAATAAAACGTGATGAAAATGGAAAGCCTTTGCGAGTAATTGGAACGCATACAGATGTTTCTGCTCAAAAAGAAAAAGAATTAGAGTTGATAAAAACAATGAAATTATACAGCGACCAAAACAGTCGTTTGTTGAATTTCTCACATATCGTTTCGCATAACTTGAACACACAGGCGGGAAATATAAAATCAATTTTAGATTTTATTGATGCCGATGTAGACAAGCAAACTGTGGCAGAAATGCTAGAACATTTAAGAACTGTTTCAAACGATTTGAATGAAACAATTTCTAATTTGACTCAAATTGTAAAAACGCAGAGTAATATTAATATTGCTGTTGTTCCGTTAATGCTTTGCGAATATATCGAAAAGACTATTTCGACCATTAAAGGTTATGATAAACAGCGTAAAGTAACTATTGTAAACAATGTACCGAAGTATTTGACGGTTAATTTTAATCCAGCTTATATGGAAAGTGTTTTGTTGAATTTTACAACAAATGCAATAAAATATGCGCATCCTGATAGAGATCCAGTTATTGTTTTCGATTTTGCAATCGAACCAGAAGGATTTAAATCCCTTAAGATTACAGATAATGGTTTAGGAATTGATTTGAAGACGTATGGCGAATTGTTATTCGGAATGTATAAAACGTTTCATAAACATGAAGAAGCTCGCGGAATTGGGCTTTATATTACCAGAAATCAAATTGAAGCGATGAAAGGAACTGTTTTGGTAGAAAGTGAAGTAGGAGTAGGAACAAGTTTTAAAATCGTTTTTAATGATATGTAAAACTTAAATTTATTTACATATAAAAAATAAAGGCTGTCAATTGACAGCCTTTATTTTTTATATGTAATCCTGATTATTTAGCAATATTAACAGCTCTAGTTTCTCTAATAACTGTAACTTTTACTTGACCAGGGTAAGTCATTTCTGTTTGAATTTTTTGTGAAATTTCAAAAGATAAATTTGCTGCGTTATCATCAGAAACTTTTTCACTTTCAACAATTACACGAAGTTCTCTACCAGCTTGAATTGCATAAGCATTTTTTACACCGCTGAATCCGTAAGCTACATCTTCTAGATCTTTTAAACGCTGAATGTAAGAGTCAAGAACTTGACGTCTAGCTCCAGGTCTAGCTCCAGAAATAGCATCACAAACCTGAATAATCGGAGAAAGTAATGATTTCATTTCGATCTCATCGTGGTGTGCTCCAATTGCGTTGCATACCTCTTCTTTTTCACCGTATTTTTCAGCCCATTGCATACCTAAAAGTGCGTGTGGTAAATCACTTTCTGTATCTGGCACTTTTCCAATATCGTGTAATAAACCAGCTCTTTTAGCTAATTTCACATTCAGTCCTAATTCTGCAGCCATAATACCGCAAAGTTTAGAAACCTCTCTTGAGTGCTGTAATAAGTTTTGTCCGTAAGAAGAACGGTATTTCATTCTACCAACAACTTTAATCAATTCTGGGTGTAAACCGTGAATTCCTAAATCGATTACTGTACGTTTTCCAACTTCAATAATTTCGTCGTCAATTTGTTTTGCTGTTTTGGCAACAACTTCTTCAATTCTTGCAGGGTGAATACGTCCGTCTGTTACTAATTTGTGTAAAGACAAACGAGCAATTTCTCTACGAACAGGATCAAAACAAGAAAGAATAATAGCTTCTGGTGTATCATCAACAATAATTTCAACTCCGGTTGCTGCTTCAAGCGCTCTAATGTTACGTCCTTCACGACCGATAATTCTACCTTTTACATCATCAGATTCGATGTTGAAAACAGATACACAGTTTTCTACTGCTTCTTCTGTTCCAACTCTTTGAATTGTATTGATGATGATTTTTTTAGCTTCTTGCTGTGCAGTCAATTTTGCCTCTTCAATAGTTTCTTGAATGTGAGACATTGCTTTGGTTTTAGCTTCCGCTTTTAAACCCTCAACTAATTGCTCTTTTGCTTCTTCAGCAGAAAGACCAGATATTACTTCTAATTGTTGTAATTGACTTTTATGAAGTTTGTCAACTTCAGCTTGCTTCTTGTCTAAAACTTCAATTTTATTGTTGTATTCAGCAGTTTTAGCTTCAAAATCGTCGTTAACTTTTTTAGCTTTAGAAAGTTCGTTAGAAACTTGAGATTCTTTATCGCGTACACGTTTTTCTACTTCGGCAACTTTTTTATCTCTTGCTAAAATAACTTGTTCATGTTCTGATTTAAGTTCGATAAAACGCTCTTTTGCTTGAAGAATTTTATCCTTTTTGATATTTTCGGCTTCTAAATTAGCGTCTTTTAAGATTGAAGCTGCTTCTTTTTTAGCGTTTTTGATTAGGTTTGAAATATTACTTTTCTCGATAATTTTAGCTATTGCAAATCCTGCTGCAATACCTACAATACCAATAATGATCGTTATGATGTCCATGTTTGTTAGGGTTTATATATAAAAAAAGCCTACATTAATTGCTTGTATAAACTCGTAAAGACAAGTTTTGAGCTAACTCACTGTTCAAGTTTCCCAGCCAAAAGGAGGGCATACTATAGTAGCGACGATTTGCTCATTCTAAATTGTTAGTGTTGAGTTTACCAATTGTGAACTAATGTAGGCAGTATCTTAGTTTCTGTAAAGAACGTTTAATTTTCGAGATATTGATCTAAAAGCAAATTTAATTTTTTAATACGCTCAATGGTTTCCTCTCCATCGATTGCGTTATCAATTTGTTTTTGTTCCACTTGCGATGCGAATTGCAATGCGCACATGGCTAATACATCTTGTTTGTCGCGAACGGCATAATTTTCTTCGAATTGCTTTATCATAGCATCAATTTTTTTGGAAGCACTTCTAAGTCCTTCTTCTTGAGCGGGTTCAACCGTTAACGGGTAAACGCGGTCTGCAATTGATATTTTTATTTTAAGCTTTCCGTCCATATTATTAATCTGATAATTGTGCTATACAGTAATCAATTTCGCGAATTAATGAATTTATTTTAAGCTTTGTCTCTCTCTTGTTATTGTCGCTGCCAAGCAACGAATTGGCTATCTTGAGTGTTTCCTGTTGCTTTTTCAAAGCCTCTATTTCCTCAGATTGTTTCTGGATAATTTGCGCAGCTTTGGCTAATTCTAATCGTAATACTTGATTGTTTTTCTCCAAACCTTTTGATTTTTCAAAAAGCTTTTCGACTTTATATTCAAGAGTATCAATTATTTCGGCAATTACACTCATTATACATCCTATTCATTACTTAATCCTACAAAGTTAATATTCCTTTTTATTAATGCAATTTTTTATCGATTTTTTTACATTAAAATAGATAAATAGATGTATTTCAATTAATTGTGTTTTTGTGGCTTTTTACTTGCTTTTATTGCTTTAATTTTGCTTATCTTAGCAAAAATGTTGTTTATGAGATTATATTTACTTGCCCTTTTAATTTGTAATTCTGTATTTGCCCAAACGCAATATCCTAAAGATTATTTCCGACCTCCGCTTGATATTCCAATGCAACTTTCCGGTAATTTTGGAGAGTTGAGGCCCAACCATTTTCATGCTGGTTTTGATTTAAAAACCAACCAGAGAGAAGGTTTAAGTGTACATGCGATTGCCGATGGTTATGTTTCTAGAATTAAAATTTCGACTTTTGGAAACGGAAAATGTATTTATATTACGCATCCAAATGGTTATACTTCTGTTTACGGACATTTGCAAACTCCAGTTGGCGCCATTCTCGATTATGTAAAAGTGACTCATTATAAGGAAAAAGCATATGAAATCGAAATGTTTCCAAAACCTGGAGAACTTCCTGTTGCAAAAGGAGATATAATTGGACTTTCTGGAAATACAGGTTCTTCAGAAGGACCGCACCTTCATTTTGAAATCCGCGATACTAAAACGGAGTTTGTTATCAATCCGATTTTCTTTGGCTTTGACCAAAATATAAAAGATACTAAAAAACCAACTTTGTCTAGTTTGTATGTTTATCCGTTAGATAATGCGACGGTAAATCAGTCTAAACAGCCATTGCTTGTTAATATGACCTTGCAAAAAGATGGAACTTATTTGGCGAGTAAAGTTAAAACCAACGGAAAAATTGGTTTCGGAATTAATGCTACTGATACTGATAATGTTTCTTTTAATAAAAATGGCGTTTTTAATGTTTCTACTTTTTTAAACGGAAATCAAAATTATAATTATCAGTTTAATACGTATTCTTTTGATGAAATGCGTTATATCAATGCTTTTATTGATTATTCGAGATACAAAAAAACGAGTCAGCGTGTGCAGAAACTTTTTATGAAAACACCTTTCGCGTTAAGCATTATAAAAACAGATTCTTTACGCGGAATTGTTAAAGCTGAACCAAATTTGACTTCTAACTATAAAATTGAGGTTTCAGATTATTTCGGAAATTTAAATTCAATTATAGTTCCAATTGAATATGATAGCGCCACAACGCTTGTTCAGCCAGAACCTGTTACTTCTAAATATTTTGTGAAATATAACAAAGATGCCAATTTTGAAAAGGACAATATGTCGGTTTTCTTTCCGGCTGGAACTTTCTATGAAGATTTCAATATGAATTTTGATGTCAGAAATAATAAAATTTATATTCATGACGATACCGTTCCTGCTCATTCCAATTTTACAATTACAATAAAAGATACAATTTACCCAGAATCTTTGAGAGATAAACTTTATATCGGAAAAGGAACTAGTTATAACGGAACAATTCGAAAAGGGGATGTTTTTACTGCAAAAGCAAAAATCTTAGGTACATACGGTTTGGTTTTAGATACTATTGCGCCTGTAATAAAAATTGCTAAGCCGATTGAAGGAAAATGGATTAGCGACCAAAAGAAAATTGACTTTACAATTGGAGATTCATTATCTGGCATAAAATCGTATAACGGATATTTGAACGGAAGCTGGGTTTTGTTTGAGTATGAAAATAAAGCAAGAAGAATTACGCATACTTTTGATCCGCAATATTTGGTGGAAGGAGAAAACTTTTTAAAAATTGAAGTAGTAGATAATGTAGGAAATACTACTATCTTTGAAACTCATTTTTTTAGAAGTCAAAAATAAAATCCAAATCTTTGAATAACAACAGGTTTATATTCGCTTTACTTTTTTTATTTTTTAGCTGTATTGTATTGGCTCAAAATGCTCGTATAAAAGGAGTGATTTTAGATACAGATAAACATGTAGTTCCGAGTGTAAATATTGCTTCGCAAGGAAATGTTGTGCAATCAGATTCGAATGGTTTTTTTGAGATTGTTGTTCCTTCAAACAAAAAAGTATCGTTGATATTTACCCACGTTTCTTTAAAAATGATCAGTTTAACGGTTAATTTAAAAACCAATGAAGTTTTTGTTTTTAACCCGATTATGAATAATTCTTCGGAACAAATGGGAGAGGTTTTTGTTTCTTCTAGAAATAGAAAACGCGTTCAGGGAATTGCCACAATTGACACAGAAACGATAAAGAAAATTCCAGGTGCAAATGCCGGAATTGAAAACATTCTAAAAACACTTCCGGGCGTTAATTCAAATAATGAATTAAGTACGCAATACATGGTTCGTGGCGGAAACTTTGACGAAAATTTGGTTTATGTAAATGAAGTTGAAGTTTATCGTCCGTTTTTAATTCGTTCGGGTCAACAAGAAGGTTTGAGTTTTACAAATACTGACTTGGTGCAAAATGTGGATTTTTCTGCAGGAGGATTTCAAGCAAAATTTGGTGATAAATTATCTTCTGTTTTAGATATTACGTATAGAAAACCAACGCAATTTGGAGCTTCTTTTGAAGCTAGTTTTTTAGGCGGAAGTGCCTCTGTAGATTTGGTTTCGAAAAATAAAAAATGGTCTGCCGTAACTGGAGTTCGTTATAGAAACAATAGTTTGCTTGTAAATAGTCAAGATACACAGACTAATTACACGCCAACTTTTGCCGATATTCAAACGAATATTAATTATGATATTTCTGCGAAATGGCAAATGAGTTTTTTAGGAAATATTTCGCAAAATAAATATTTATACCAGCCTCTAGTTCGCCAGACAAAATTCGGAACTATAGATCAGCCAATGGCACTTTCCGTTTATTATGATGGTCAGGAAAAAGACCAGTATGATACTTATTTTGGCGCTTTAAAAACTACTTTTAAAGCTTCGCAAACATTGACTTTGAAATTAATTGGTTCTTTATTTCATACTACAGAAAAAGAGCATTTTGATATTTTAGCACAATATCGTTTAGGGAATATAGATACTGAAGATCCGACAAACAGTTCAGCAATTGATTTTACCCGCGGAATTGGTTCGCAGTTAAATCACGCAAGAAATGATCTAGATGCTTTAATTGCCAATATCGAATTGAAAGGAACCAAAGAATGGAAAGAAAGTCAGTTGGAATTTGGTTTAAAATATACCAGAGAATCGATACGAGACAGAGTTGTAGAGTGGGAAATGATTGATTCTGCAGGATTTTCAATCAATCCGCCGATAATTAGTTTGCCTCAAAATAATCAGCCGTATACACCTTACACGGGTCCGCTTTTGCCTTATAATGATATTCGTGCTACAAATTTTAATACTATAAATCGTTTCTCAGGTTATGCGCAATGGAACAAACAATCTGAAATTGGTTCAAGTCAGATTTGGTATCATTTGGGAGCACGTTTTCAAGGTTGGAATGTTGAAGGCGCTTTAGAAGAAGGAAAAACACAATTTGTTTTTAGTCCGCGTGGACAGTTTGCGATAAAACCAGATTGGGATCGTGATATGGTTTTCAGAATTTCTGGAGGATTGTATCATCAGCCGCCATTTTATAGGGAGCTTCGTGATTTAGAAGGAGTGGTTAATCCGAATGTGAAAGCACAGGAAGCGGTTCATGTTGTTTTAGGAAATGATTATAATTTTAAAATGTGGAATCGCCCATTTAAATGGGTTACCGAAATTTATTATAAATCACTTTCAGATGTAAATGTGTATTCGATTGATAATGTTCGAATTCGCTACGTTGCCAATAATAACGCAAAAGCCTATGCTCAAGGTCTTGATTTTAGATTGAATGGAGAATTTGTGCCAGGGACAGAATCTTGGATAAGTTTTGGCTATTTAAAAACCGAAGAAAATTACGAGAACAAAGGTTATATTGCTCGTCCGACAGATCAGCGTTTGAAGTTTGCTATGCTGTTTCAGGATTATATGCCAAATATTCCGAGTGTAAAAGTGTATTTAAATTTAGTTTATAATACTGGATTGCCTGGAGGTGCGCCGGCTTATTCAGATCCGTACTTATACCAGAACAGATTAAACGATTATAGAAGAGCAGATATCGGTTTTGCAAAGGTTTTTGTTGACAGCAGTACGCAGAATACAAAAACAGGCTGGCTGAAAAACTTTAAAGAGTTGGCAGTTGGTTTGGAGATTTTTAATCTTTTTAATAATCAAAACGCGATTACAAATACTTGGGTTCGCGATGTGTATTCTAAAAATCAATACGCGATTCCGAATTATATGACTTCAAGAGTTTTTAACGTTAAGATTAATGCGAGGTTATAATTTATTTTGTAGCCTTCATAAAATTCAATAAAAACAAAAAATACAATCAAAAATAGTATATTTGATAATCGTATATAATCCGTGTAGATGAAAAAGTATTTTAAATATATCGCCCTAGTTGTTGTCGGAACTGTAATTAGCTGCCGAGAAGAAGTTAAAAAGCCAAAAGTAAGTTATGATGTTTCGAATAAAGTAAGTATTACGAAAGCAGATTCATCGCAAATTGAAATCGCAGATTTGCCAATTCAAATGGAAGGAACGAATTATCTGATTCATCCAGTCGGAGATTTAAGGGTTTATGAAAGAGGTACGAAAGCACGTTACGGATCATCTAGTGTAAACGATGTAAGTTTTACAATTTCTAATTTGGGTGAATACGAAATAACAGGCTATTTGCAGAATCTAAAGTTTCAAGCTGTCGATTCAGATTCTATTCGTCCTTTATCAGATAAGCCAATTTTGATTTTAACGGCAACTTATTTAAAGCCCGTTGCAGATAAAACACAGAATAAAGTAATGGTTTATACTCTGACGGATTCTGATACTAATAAAGACGGAAAAATTGACACGAGCGATATTAAAACTTTATATCTAAGTGATATCAGCGGAGAAAACTTTACTAAAGTTTCTGCCGATTTAGAAGAATTGGTAGATTGGAGTTTGATTGAATCTAAAAACCGTTTGTATTTTAGAACAATCGAAGACACGAATCAAAATGGTCAGTTTGATAAAAACGACGTGCTTCACTACAATTATATTGACTTAGCTTCTAAAAAATGGGAAGTGAAAGCTTATAAGCCTATTTAAGGTTCTGAGGTTCTAAGGTTTTTTAGCCACAGATTAAAAGAATTAAAAAGATTTTTAAAAATATTATATAATGGTAAAGCCTGCTAAAAATTATATTTTAGCAGGCTTTTAATTTTATACTCAAAGATTGGAAAACCTTAGCGCCTCAGAACCTTAGTTCCTTAGCACCTTTAAATCAATATATCACTTTCTAAATCTGATTTTTCTATTTCGAAACCAAAATCTAAGCGTTCAACTAATTCTATTACCAGTTTTTTATACCAGTTTTCAGATTTTGGGTGAATGTATATTTTTTCAATTAATTGATTGATGTCTACATTAATTTTTAGTCCGTCATTTAGTTTTATATCACTTTTAGAAGTGTCTGTTAAAATGCGTACTTCGCGCTCGTATTGAAAACTTTTTCTTTTGAATAGAAATGGAAAAAACAAATCATCAAACGGAATGTATTCTTTTCTGTAATCAATGTAATTTACTTCGCCAATATATTGGTCAAAATTATTTTCAGGTTTTAAAGCTTTCTGCAATCTTCCAATTGTAGACTGAATGGCTAGTCCTTCGCTATTTTGAGTAAATATCTGCCACATGGCAAACGATTCATATTCGTTAATATGCCAGCTGCTTATAGCGACTTGTTCGCGTTGTGTTTTATAGTGTCTTAAAAAGTCTGGATTATCAATTGCTAACTTTTTAATCTCTTCATAAGTCGGTTCGCTAAAAGTGCCTTCGTATTGATCTTCAAATTTATCAGAACGCGACATGAATAGTTTCTTAGAAAGCAACAAATCCAGAAATTTAGATAAGTCAAGGTATTTCCAAACTATTGTGTTGGGATCTTCGGGCAGTGTAATGTTGGGGTTGTTAAGATACATTTTGAGGTAATTAAATGATTTATTCTTTAACGAACCTAAAGTTATAAAAATAAACACAGATTAAAGAAATTAAACTGAGTTTTAATATTTCCTTAATCTGTGTATAGATTTAGTTTGGATATGTTTTTACGATTCTAAAGACTGCATCGTTACCAATTTATTGTAAGTTCCGTTTTTAACAATTAACTCTTCGTGAGTTCCTTGCTCAACAATTTTTCCTTTTTGCATTACCACAATCAAATCTGCTTTTTGGATAGTCGAAAGTCGGTGAGCAATTACAATTGAAGTTCTATTTTGCATCATGTTTTCAAGTGCAACCTGAACAAATTTTTCACTTTCTGTGTCCAATGCCGAAGTTGCTTCGTCTAAAATCATAATCGGCGGGTTTTTCAGTACTGCACGAGCAATTGATAAACGTTGCTTTTGTCCGCCAGAAATTTTGCTTCCGCTGTCTCCGATATTGGTGTAGATTCCTTTTGGCAGATCTTTTACAAACTCGTAAGCATTGGCAATTTTAAGGGCTTCGATAATTTCGTCATCGGTTGCGTCAAGTTTTCCTAATGCAACGTTTGCTTTAATGGTATCGTTGAATAAAATAATATCCTGTGTAACCAACGCCATTAAATCTCTAAGCGAGTGCAAAGTCAAGTCTTTAATGTTAATTCCGTCAATAGAAATTATTCCTTCGTTTACATCGTAAAAACGAGTTAATAAATTTGCGATTGTACTTTTTCCGCTTCCAGATTGACCAACCAAAGCGACTGTTTGTCCTTTTTTAATTTGAAGAGAAAAGTCTTTTAGAACGCTAGTTTCTTCATATTTAAAGGTGATATTTTGAATATTGATTTCGCTGTCAAAAGAAGTTTTTTCAATTGCATTTTCTTTATCTGTAATTGTGTTTTCTTGTTCTAGAACTTCTAAAACACGTTCTGCCGCAGCGTTACCTCTTTTTACTCCGTAAGAAGCTTTAGAAATTGCTTTTGCTGGAGTTAAGATATTATAAGCTAAAGACATGTATCCAATGAAAGATGCTGGATCCAATGATTTATCAATTAAAACCATTTGTCCTCCAAACCACAATAAAACAGTAATAACCAAAATCCCCATAAATTCGCTTGCTGGAGATGCAAGATTCTGTCTGTTTCCGATATTATTAGATAATTTGAAGAATCGTTCTGTAGAGTTTTGAAAAACACTATTGAAATAGTTTTCAGAATTATATCCTTTAACCACTTTTAATCCGCCAATTGTTTCTTCAATTGTAGATAAAAAAGTACCTTGTTCTTGTTGCGCTTTAGTAGATTGTTTTTTTAACTGTTTTCCGATTAAAGAAATTAAATAACCTGAAATAGGAATAAAAATAAAAACGAATATAGTCAGTTTAACACTGATGTAAAGCATTGCGCAAACCGTAAAAATTATAGTCAATGGCTCTTTTACGATAAGTTCCAGAATAGCTAGAAAAGAAGTTTGAACTTCATTAATGTCTCCGGATATTCTTGAAATAACGTCACCTTTTCTTTTTTCAGAATAAAATGCCAAAGGAAGTTCAAGCGTTTTCTTGTACATCGCATTTCGCATGTCTCTCAAAATTCCATTTCGCAAGAAATTGATAAAAAACATTGCAAGATAATCGCATAAGTTTTTCAATAAAAAGATGCTGATAATACCAGCGACCATTATACCTAGAGTATGTCCAGATCCGTATGTGTCGGTTGTAGTTGTAATGAAATAGCTCAAAGAATTTTGTGCGTATGTTTGGATTTCGCTAATTCCAGTGTATACGGGCTTTATAGTGTTTCTTTTGGTTTGATCAAATAAAACTTGAATCATTGGAATTAATGATACAAAAGAAAGTGTGCTAAAAAGTGCATACAGAACATTAAAGAAAATGTTTAAGAATGCGTATTTTTTATATGGATATATAAAAGGAACTATTTTTTTAAAATTACTCATTTATTTTTTTGATGTTGTTTTCTTTTTGTTTTGATGCTTTTCTAATATTTGACTATTTGATAAAGCAATTTTCAATGCACAAAATTAATCCAATTGAGGACTTTTCAATTTCTTTTTGCTTTTTTTTATAAAAAAAAACTCTGACTTGCATTTCTAGAATGTAAATCAGAGTTTATTATAATATGTTGAAGATTTAATTCAATTGCATGTCTGCAATAATATTCTTGATTTTATCATCTAAGAATTTTTCTGCTTCGTCAAACTCTGAAACAGATTCTATTGCTGCATTTACACTGATATAGAATTTAATTTTTGGTTCAGTTCCGCTTGGTCTTGCGCAGATTTTAGATCCGTCTTCGGTATAATAAATCAAAACGTTAGATTTTGGAATATCCATTGACGTTTCTTCATTTGTCAATAAGTTCAAAGCTTTAGATGATTGATAATCTTCAACCATAATAACTCTTTGCCCATTAATTTCTTTCAAAGGATTTTCACGTAAATTAATCATCATTTGATTGATTTCTTCCAAACCTTCCATTCCTTTTTTAGTTAAAGAAACTAAGAATTCTTTGTAAAAACCATTTTCAACATAAAGTTGCAAAAGTTCTTTGTAAACAGAGCTTCCTGCAGCTTTTGCCTGTGCAGCAACTTCGCATATTAATAGAGTAGCGGCAACGGCATCTTTATCTCTAACGGCATCACCAACCATAAATCCGAAACTTTCTTCACCGCCACCGATAAATTCAAGTTCAGGAAAATCTACGATCATTTTAGCGATCCATTTAAAACCAGTTAATCCAACTTTGCATTCAACACCATAATTTGATGCTAATTCCATCATCATTGGAGTAGAAACAATTGTTGAACCTACGAATTGTTTTCCGTTAATTTTACCTGCTTTTTTCCATTGTTTCAATAAGAAAGAAGTCATTAAAACCATAGTTTGGTTTCCGTTTAGCAAAATCATTTTGCCGTCGTTGTTACGAACAGCAACTCCTAAACGGTCGCAATCAGGATCTGTACCTACTACGATGTCTGAATCTGTTTTGTCTGCCAAAGCCAAAGCCATTGTTAAAGCTTCTGGTTCTTCTGGATTTGGAGATTTTACAGTCGGGAAATTTCCGTCTGGGACAGCTTGTTCAGGAACAATATGAACATTTTTGTAGCCAGCTTGCGATAATACGTCTGGAACTGATTTTATTGAAGTTCCGTGCAATGAAGTAAAAACAATGTGAAGATTGTCTTTAGCTTCAGCAGGAGTATTAAAACTTGCGTTTTCGATTGAAGATTTTACAAATTCTTTGTCAATTTCAGTATCAATATATTGAATCAAACTTTCGTTAGCATTAAATTTGATTTTGTCGTAGCTTAAACTTTCGATTACATTAACAATTTCTTTGTCTTGCGGAGGAACAATTTGACCTCCATCTTGCCAATATACTTTGTATCCGTTATATTCTGGTGGATTGTGAGATGCTGTTAAAACAATTCCGCATTGGCATTTTAAATATTTAAGAGCAAAAGATAATTCTGGAGTTGGTCTTAAGTCTGAAAACAAATAAACCTGAATTCCGTTTGCAGAGAAAACATCAGCAACAGTTTTTGCTAATGTGTTGCTGTTATGACGGCAATCGTAAGCAATAACTACTTTTAAAGGTTCGTTTGGAAAAACTTTATGCAGATAATCTGACAATCCTTGAGTGTTTTTTCCAAGCGTATATTTGTTGATTCTATTGTTGCCAACGCCCATAACGCCACGCATACCACCAGTACCAAACTCTAGGTTTTTGTAAAAACTTTCTTCAAGTTCTTTCGGTGAAGTGGTCATTAATTCTTTTACTGCTGCCTGCGTTTCTTGATCAAACGTCGGTGTCAGCCATTCGTTTACTGCGTTTAAAATATTAGGTGCAATGTTCATGTAAATGTTCTTTTATATTTTAAAATAAAGATAGTTTTTCTTCAAAGTTTAATTTGACGCAAAAAGATTTTTTTTTCCTGATTTGTATCAAAAATTCACTTCACGTGCTACTTTGTATCTTTCTTCATTGTTTTTGGTTCTTAAAATAATCTCGCCTAAAAATCCAGCTAAGAAAAGCTGAGTTCCTAAAATCATTGTTGTTAAAGCGATATAAAACCAAGGATTATTTGTAACCAAAGTATATTTCATCCCATTATACATATGGTATAATTTTGAAACTCCAATATATCCGGCAGACAAAAATCCGATAATAAACATGATAGAACCCATTGCTCCAAATAAGTGCATAGGTCTTTTTCCAAATCTTGATAAAAACCAGATAGTAATTAAATCTAGAAATCCGTTTATAAAACGTTCCATTCCAAATTTAGTTTCGCCGTATTTTCTAGCTTGGTGAATAACTACTTTTTCGCCAATTTTTCCGAATCCTGCATTTTTAGCCAAAACAGGAATGTAACGGTGCATTTCACCAGATACTTCAATGTTTTTAACCACAACATTTTTGTAAGCTTTTAATCCGCAATTGAAATCATTTAATTCAACGCCAGAAGTTTTTCTAGCCGCCCAGTTAAATAATTTAGAAGGAAGATTTTTGGCTACAACAGAATCATAACGCTTTTTTTTCCATCCAGAAACCAAATCATATTTCTGTGCGGTAATCATTTCGTATAATTCCGGAATTTCATCTGGACTGTCCTGCAAATCGGCATCCATCGTAATAATTACATCGCCTTTTGCTTTTGCAAAACCAGCGTGCAGGGCTTGAGATTTTCCGAAGTTTTTCATAAAGCGAATGCCTTTTACATTCGGATTTTCGTTAGAAAAACCTTCAATAATCTGCCAAGAATTATCTGTACTACCATCATCTACAAAAATGATTTCATAAGAGTAATTGTTAGATTGCATCACTTTAATAATCCATGTGTAGAGTTCTTTAAGTGATTCCTCCTCGTTTAGAAGCGGTATAAGTATAGATAAATTCATTTATATTTTTTATTCTTGTGTAGATTTGCTTTTGAAAAATGCTGCGAAAATTAATCCGAAAATAGCACTGATAACGATAGCGAAAACAGATCCTTTTAATAATTCAAAAGTAGAGTATGGGCTGCTTTCTTTCATTTTAGAAATAGCTTCGTTAATTGCCGAAGCTGGCGTGCCAAATTTCTGCATCATACTTATCGTGTATTTAATCATAATTTCGTTTAGGGTGTCTTTTGCTCCCGGATCGATAACATTAAATAATACTATGTTAAAAGTTGTAGAAATTAAAATACCAATTACTGCAGCTATAAAATAGGTAGTAAAAGCATCTTTGAAAGTAAAAACGCCATTTAATTCTCTCTTGGTTTTAGAAAGTAAAATAATACTAATTGTAAGGCTTATTACGATTCCTATAATTCCCATCCACCAAGCTGTAAATAGGTTTAAATCAATAGCATAGATTGTAGCGGTAACCAAAGCTGATGCAACTCCGATCATTATGCCATACGTAACTCCATTCTTTTTTATAACTTCATTAATCATATTTCTATATGTTTTAAAATTAATCCACAAATATAGTAATTCCCACTATATACGGATATAAAAAAAGCTTTTCGAAATAAACTAAAAAAAAATAGGCTAACTGTTTGTTTATTAAAAAAGAATTGTAAATTTGCACACTCAAAAATAATTAAAATTTTAAACAAAAAAGAGCATTATTTGTTTATACCTTTTTCTAACCATGAAAAAGCTTCAAAATGAAAGTGCTTTAAACAATAAATAAAAAGAAAAGATGAAAAAAGGAGTTCACCCAGAAAATTACAGATTAGTTGCATTTAAAGACATGTCTAATGATGACGTTTTTATCACTAAATCTACTGCAGATACAAAAGAAACAATTGAAGTTGACGGAGTTGAGTATCCAGTTGTAAAAATGGAGATTTCTAGAACATCTCACCCTTTTTATACTGGTAAATCTAAACTTATCGATACTGCAGGACGTATTGATAAATTCAAAACTAAATACGCTAAACACGCTAAAAAATAATAGCTGTTTTAAATTATACAAAAGCCTTCCACTTCGGAAGGCTTTTTTTATGCATTAATTTTATTGTAAAAAAAGAAAAGAGCCTGATTTTAAATATAGTCCGTGTTTTCAACCACGGAGAATGTGTGTTCTGGATATGTGGTGTCCCAGCACTTGAAACTGATGTCTAAGTTTTCTTCTAAAGAATAGAAAATGCGTTAATTTATGGTTATAAGAAAAAACATATTTTAATGTAACGCATAAATATTTGTAACTTTGGGGCTAGGTAACCAAATCAATTTTTAATAAACACTCAAATATTTATGAACTACATTCTTTTCGACGGTCCCGTTCGAAATGCTTTATTACCATTTACTTTTACTAGGCCTGTGGCTGATATTTTGGTTGGAATTATGACTATTCGTCAAAAATGGGAAAGACGTTTAGGCTCTACAATTACCACTATCACCGAAGAATATTTGTCTGAAAAATTTCCGATGGTTGAAATGGAAGAAAATGTAATGATCAATGCAGCGTATTTGCCAAATGATACTCTTGCAGAGATGGTTTCTAATCTGACAGAAAATCAAGCCATTTTTAAAGGTGAAGATGTAATTGCATTTTTTGCAAGCGAAAATCAGGAAGAAGTCGATTTTGATTCTTACGAAATTATTCATTACAACGACGACTGTATTACGATTGAACATACTTGGGATATTTTCTCAAAAAACGATGCGGCAATTCGTCAGGATTTTGCTTATTTAACTGAAGACAGAAAATCGCAGCCAATTCCTAAAAGTGTAAATGTAATAGCTCCAGAAAATGTATTTATCGAAGAAGGAGCAAAATTAGAGTTTGTAACTCTAAATGCATCAAACGGTCCTATATATATAGGTAAGAATACTGAAATAATGGAAGGAACTGTAATTCGCGGACCTTTTGCTTTGTGCGAAAATGCAATGGTAAAAATGTCTGCTAAGGTTTATGGCGCAACAACTGTCGGTCCTGGATCTCGAATTGGCGGCGAAGTAAAAAATTCAGTTCTTTTTGCTAATTCAAATAAAGGGCATGAAGGATTTTTAGGTGATTCTGTTTTAGGTGAATGGTGTAATATTGGAGCAGACTCTAATAATTCGAACCTAAAAAATAATTACGAAGAAGTTAAATTATGGAGCTATGAAACAGAAGGTTTTGCAAAAACAGGACTTCAGTTTTGTGGTTTAATGATGGGAGATCATAGTAAATGCGGAATCAATACGATGTTTAATACAGGAACCGTTGTTGGCGTAAGCGCTAATATTTTCGGTTCTGGATTTCCAAGAAATTTTGTTCCGAGTTTTTCCTGGGGAGGTGCAGCAGGTTTTACAACTTATGTAACGAAAAAAGCTTTTGAAACGGCTAGATTAGTTATGAGTCGAAGAAATATTGAATTCGATGCAACTGAGCAAGCTATTATGGAGCACATTTTTGAAGAAACTAAAAAATGGAGAAAAGACTAATTAGATAATTAGTCAATTTGAAAATTAGATAATTTTTTAACCCGACAGGTTTTTAAAACCTTTCGGGTTTTGTTGTTCTAATGTTTTGAGAATTTTCTAATTGACACATTTTCTCATCGATACATTTTCTCATCGATACATTTTCGAATTTAACTTATTTATCAATCTTAATAAAATCTTCTTTTAAGTTGAATTTCAATTCTAAACCATTAGTTAATTTTGTTTCGTAACCAGAAGATTCGATTTCTATTTTGGTAACTTTTTCTTTAGGGAAATTTGTTTTGATGTAAGAAGCAATTTTTTTAGGAATAATAGATTTTGGAATTTTAGTATTTTTGCCGTCCACTTCTTTCCAGTTTCCTTTCTTATCAAATTCAATTTCGATTTCGTTATCAAATTTTACTTTGTATTCTGTAGAAAGAATTTCTTTGTCTTGCAATATATAACTCGGTTTTTTCGATCCAAAATGGGTTTTCAAAAAAGTTTGGGCATTTGCTGGTAAAGCTTCTTTTTTAATTACAGTTTTTTGTGCATTCGCAGAAAGTCCAAATAGTAATCCTGCAATTAAATAAACGGTTAGTTTTAATTTCGCTTTCATATTTTGCTGATTTTTGAATTATTATACAAGTTAATATTAAAATTTCTAAATAGAATATAATCTGTCAGGTTTCATTTTCTGCGCGTTTGAATAATCATCTAATCATCACATTTTCAAATTAACAGATTCTCAAAATTATCTAATTTTCAAATTGGCACATTATCTAATTAAATCTATCTTTGCAGCACAAAAAAATGGGTAGTCAGCTTAACGATTAACCGATAAAACAAAATTCACAAAAACAAATGATTACAGTTAACGATATTTCGGTTCAGTTTGGTGGAAATACACTTTTTAGCGATGTTTCTTTTGCTATTAATGAAAATGATAAAATTGCCCTTATGGGTAAAAATGGTGCAGGAAAATCTACACTTTTAAAAATAATTGCTGGTGTAAACAAACCTTCAACTGGAAGTATTTCTGCTCCAAAAGAAGCTGTAATTGCTTATTTGCCACAACATTTGCTTACCGAAGATGGCGCAACTGTTATGGAAGAAGCATCTAAAGCTTTTAGTGAGGTTTTTAAAATGAAAGCTGAAATTGATGAAATCAATGAACAATTAACTGTTCGTACGGATTACGAAAGTGACGAATACATGAAATTAATCGAAAGAGTTTCAGACTTAAGCGAAAAATTTTATGCTATCGAAGAAATAAATTACGAAGCCGAAGTTGAAAAAATATTAGTTGGTTTAGGTTTTGAACGTGAAGATTTTACGCGTCAGACTTCAGAATTTTCTGGAGGATGGAGAATGCGTATCGAATTAGCTAAAATTCTTTTAAGAAAACCAGATTTGATTTTGCTAGATGAGCCAACAAACCACATGGATATCGAAAGTATTCAGTGGTTAGAAGATTTCTTGCTGAATCAAGCTAAAGCTGTGGTCGTAATCTCGCACGATAGAGCGTTTGTAGATAATATTACAAACCGTACTATTGAAGTTACAATGGGGAGAATCTACGATTACAAAGCAAAATATACGCATTATTTAGAATTAAGAAAAGATCGTCGTATCCACCAACAGAAAGCGTACGACGAACAGCAAAAAATGATTGCTGAAAATCGTGCTTTTATTGATCGTTTCAAAGGAACTTTCTCTAAAACAGATGCTGTTCAATCTCGTGTAAAAATGCTTGAAAAATTAGAAATTGTTCAAGTTGATGAAGTAGATACATCTGCATTACGTTTAAAATTTCCGCCAGCTGCGCGTTCTGGGCAATATCCTGTTATTGTAAAAGAAATGTCTAAATCGTACGGAGATCATGTTGTGTTTAAAGATGCAAACATTGTAATCGAACGAGGACAAAAAGTGGCTTTCGTTGGAAAAAATGGTGAAGGTAAATCAACGATGATTAAAGCAATCATGAAAGAAATCGGTGTTGATTCTGGAAGTGTTGAAATCGGACACAATGCACAAATTGGATATTTCGCTCAAAATCAAGCAGCGCTTTTAGATGAAAATGCTACTATTTTTGAAACTATTGACGGTATTGCGGTTGGAGATATCAGAACGCAGATTAAAAACATTTTAGGTGCTTTCATGTTTCAAGGAGACGATATTACTAAAAAAGTAAAAGTTCTTTCTGGAGGAGAAAAAACTCGTTTGGCAATGATCAAATTGTTGTTAGAACCAGTTAACTTGTTGATTCTGGATGAGCCTTCGAACCACTTGGATATGAAAACTAAGGATATTATTAAAGATGCTTTACGTGATTTTGATGGAACTTTAATCTTAGTTTCTCACGACCGTGATTTCCTTGACGGATTAGCAACTAAAGTTTTCGAATTCGGAAACAAAAGAGTTAAAGAACATTTTGAAGATGTTGCCGGTTTCCTTGCTCATAAGAAAATGGATTCGATGAGAGAAATCGAAAAATAAGTTAAAACATAATATATTTTAAAAAGCATAAGTTAATTCTTGTGCTTTTTTTTTGTTCTAATATTAAAATAATCAAAGGTTCATAATAATTCAAAATATGACTTTCGTCAGGTTTTTAAATAATCTCTAAAATTACATTTACGTAAGAATAAACTTATTTTTAAAATGTTTGTTCAATGAGGAATTTAATTTTTTTTGTTATGAATCGAATAAATAAATTTTTAGGTTTTAAAACCTTTTTTCTGCTTTTAATGCTTCCTTTTTTGGCGAATGCACAAACTACAGAATCCAATTCACAGGCAGAAGTAAAATATCCGCAATTTAAATTTCAAGGGCTTTTTCAAGCTCGTTATTTGAGCGGTTTTACTGATGGAATTGATGCAACAACTGGACTTCAGCACTCTGATGGCAAAGCAGTCGAAAATACATTTGATATTAAAAGAATGCGTTTGGGAGTGACAACAAAACTAGGAGAACGCTTTGATGTTGTTGTTTTAGCAAATTTGGCAGATTTCAAATCTGATCCAAAAGGGAAAGTTCTTGAAAATGCTTTTGCAAGATATACTTTCAATAAAAATATCGGATTTTTAGTTGGTCAGTTTAGGCCCGCTTTTGGAATTGAAGAACTAAATCCAGCTGATATTCTTAAATCTTTTGATTACTCAAATCAATATACCGAATTCGGAAACAATGGTTGGACTAGTTTTCAAATTGGAGCATCGATGTTTGGTAGTTTTAATTTAGGCAAACTTCCAGTTACCTATGCCGTTTCTGCAGTAAACGGAAATGGTAAAGATCAAGTTTCTGATAAAGACAACGGAAAACAATATTCTTCGCGCTTTGGTTTTGAGTTGGATAAAAAACACAACATCAATTTCGGAATAAATAGCGGAATTGGTGAGGTTTACAATAGAAAAGTATTTGCAGTTGGTATAGATCTTACAGCTGATTTCAAATTAGCAGATAAATTAATGTTGCAAACACAACTTGAAGCAAAACAAGGAACAAATCACTTCTTATATTATAACCTTGATCCAAAAGCAAGAACTTCAAATCTTAGCGAATATCAAATGAGAGGTGCTTACTTTCTGCCTAATTTGAGATACGAAATTAAGTATCAAAAATTGTCTGCAATAGAATTTTCATGTAGATATGAATATTTTGATAGAAACTTCAAAATGGATTCTAATGCAAAACAAACATATACGCCAATGGCAGGCTTAGAATTTGGAAAAGGCTATACAGGACGTATCGAAATGGGAATGCAGTTTGACAATTACAAGCGTAATATTCCAAACAGTACTGCATACGATAACAATCTGTTTATTATACAATTTCAAGGTAGATTTTTCTAAAATCTCAAACATATAATCATATTAATATCATGAAAGAAATAAATATAAAAAATTCACTTATTACACTTGTAATAGGTTTAGCAATTTGGTTTGTTCCTGCTCCAAATGGACTTTCGCCAGAAGCATGGCATTTATTTGCGATTTTTATCACAACAATTATCGGAATTATTTTAAAATCGGCACCAATGGGTACTATGTGCATGGTTGCAGTTGGAGTTACCGCTTTTACACAGGTTTTAGCTCCAGAAAGTGCTGGAGATTCTATAACATTGGCTTTAGGAGGTTTTGGTAATAAAGTAATTTGGCTTATCGGAATTTCATTTTTTATTGCTCGAGGTTTTATAAAAACAGGATTAGGAAATCGAATTGCTTTTTTATTCATTAAAATATTTGGAAAAAGCTCGTTAGGATTGGCTTACGGTTTAGGGTTGGCAGATTTAGTGTTAGCGCCAGTTGTGCCAAGTAATACCGCTAGAGGAGGAGGAATAATTTATCCAATTATGAAATCGATGGCGATGAATTTTGATTCAGATCCGGAAAAACCAGAAACAAGAAGAAGGTTAGGAGCCTTTCTTACTTTGAGTAGTTACAATGTCAATTTGATTGCTTCATCTATGTTTCTTACAGGGACAGCAAGTAATCCGATGTGTCAAAAATTTGCAGAAAATTTGGGTATTCATATTTCTTGGACATCATGGGCATTGGCAGCGTTAGTTCCTGGTTTGACGGCTTTTTTTGTAATTCCGTTTCTATTGTATAAAATCTATCCGCCAGAATTGAAAAAAACAGCAGGAGCTCCGCAAGTTGCCTCACAAAAATTAAGAGAAATGGGACCAATTTCACGAAACGAATGGTTAATGCTTTTAACGTTTGTTATTTTATTATTTCTTTGGATGACTGGAGATTTGTTTTCAATAGACGCAACAACAACAGCATTTATAGGTTTAGTCGTTTTATTGCTAACTTCTGTATTAACATGGGAAGATGTAAAAGGTGAAAAAGGTGCATGGGATACCATTGTTTGGTTTGCTGTCTTAGTAATGATGGCAAGTTCTTTGGATAAATTAGGATTTATTGGTTGGTTTAGTGAGATTGTAAAAGGACAAATGCTAGGTATGAGCTGGCAGATTGCTTTTGTAATTATAATTGCCGTTTATTTCTTTAGTCATTACATTTTTGCAAGTGCAACTGCACACGTAGCAGCGATGTATGCTGCATTGCTTGCAGTTGGAGTTTCTTTGGGAGTTCCTGGATTATTTTTAGCTTTTATGCTTGGATTTGTAGGTTCGTTATACGGTACATTAACGCATTACGGCCACGGACCAGCACCAGTTTATTTCGGGAGCGGATATGTTGATTTGAAAAGCTGGTGGGTAAAAGGACTTATTACGGGACTTGCAATGCTAATAATTTATCTGATTGTTGGTGGTGTTTGGCTAAATATTTTAGGTTTTATTAATTAATAAAAAAGCAATTTTTTTTGAAAAGCACAAGTTAATACTTGTGCTTTTTTTTATTTAGGTTTTTTTGATAACAGAATTTTAATGCAATTTTTTTTACAGTTCAAGCATTTTTTTGTTATTTTAGTAATCCCATTTCGCATTGAATATAAGTAGTTGCTTTTTGGTTTTCAAAAAGTGGAATACCGATTTTGAATTCAGTTATATAAAAATAACCTTTTATCTATTTGAAGTCTATGAGTAAAATTCTACTAATTCCGATTGCTTTTTTCTTTCTTTTAACTCCAGTTTTTCTCCATGCTCAAGGCGACGTAAATGCGGGAGAAAAAACGGAAGAAGCTGAAGTTAAGTATCCTCAATATCAAATAAAAGGTCTGCTGCAAGCGAGATATCTAGAAAGCTTTGGCGATAATGTTGATGTTTTGGGTGTTCATCATTCAACTGGAGATGTTACGCAACAGTCTTTCGATATTAAAAGAATGCGTGTTGGATTGAATACAAAATTGAGCGAAGCCACAGAAGTTGTAATCTTAGTCAACTTGGCTGATTTTAAATCGGATACAAAAGGTAAAGTTCTCGAAAATGCCTACGGAAAATATACTTTTAGTAAATACATTGCTTTAACAGGAGGTCAGTTTCGTCCAGCTTTCGGTATAGAAGAACTTGTTCCTGTAGATATCATTAAATCTTTCGATTTCTCGAATCAATATTATGAATTTGGAAAAAATGGCTGGACTAGTTTCCAGATCGGAGCCTCCGCAACTGGGGCTTTTGATATTGGTAAAATTCCTGTCAGTTACGCGGTTTCTGTTTTAAATGGAAACGGAAAAAATGTAGAAATGGACAAAGATAACGGTAAGCAATATTCAACACGCTGGGTTTTCGAATTGTCTAAAGTGCATAAAATAAATCTAGGTTTAAACGGTGGTTTCGGAAAAGTTTTTAAAGAAGACGTATTTGCGGTTGGAGCCGATATAACAAGTGATTTTAAGTTGACAGACCGAATGAGTTTTGATCTTCAAATCGAATATAAACAAGGAACAAATCATAATTTGTATTTTTCTCTTCCTGCTGCAAACAGATTCGGAGATGTTTCTAATTATCAAATGCGAGGAATTTATTTTTTGCCTAATCTAAGATATATGGTGAATTATAAAAAATTAACGGCATTTGAATTGTCATGTCGTTATGAAACCTTCGATCCAAGTTATAAAGTAAATTCAAATGTAAGGCAGACTTATACGCCAATGATCAGTTTAGAATTTGGTAAAGCTTACACAGGTCGAATCGAGATGGGATTTGAAATTGATCGATTTGATAGAAATGTGCCTGATTCGTCAACCTACAATGACGAATTATTTTTAATTCAATTACAGCTCCGACTTTAATTTAATATAAAACCATTTATTATGAAAGAAGTACAGATTCCTCAAACCTTGATTACGCTTGCTGTTGGAATTGCAATTTGGCTTATTCCAGCTCCAAATGGTGTTGTTGCAGAAGCTTGGCACTTGTTTGCCATTTTTGTTGCTACAATTCTTGGAATTATTTTAAAAGCAGCTCCGATGGGAACCATGTGTATGATTGCAATTGCTTTAACGGCTTTTACGCAAGTTTTAGCGCCAGGAGATCCAGGTAAATCTATAACATTGGCATTAAAAGGATTTGGAGATAAAGTAATCTGGCTTATCGGAATTTCTTTTTTTATCGCCAGAGGTTTTATAAAAACGGGTTTAGGAAACAGAATCGCATTTTTATTTATTAGAATATTCGGAAAAAGCTCTTTAGGTTTGGCTTATGGTTTAGGATTGGCAGATTTGGTTCTGGCGCCAGCTGTTCCTAGTAATACAGCAAGAGGAGGAGGGATTATTTACCCGATTATGAAATCCATGTCTATGAGTTTTGGTTCTATGCCAGATCAGCCCGAAACACATAGGAAATTAGGTTCTTATTTAACTTTAAATAGTTATAATATGAATTTGATTGCATCTTCAATGTTTCTAACAGGGACAGCGAGTAATCCAATGTGTCAAAAATTTGCTTTGAATTTGGGGATTAAAATCACTTGGATGTCTTGGGCGGCAGCGGCAATTGTGCCAGGATTATGTGCATTTTTTGTAATTCCATTTGTGTTGTATAAAATTTATCCGCCAGAATTAAAGAAAACTGGAGATGCTCCGCAGATTGCAGCCCAAAAATTAAAAGAAATGGGAGCAATAACCAGAAACGAATGGATGATGCTTTTGACATTCTTCATTTTGCTTTTTCTTTGGATGACTGGCGATTTATTCTCTATTGACGCCACAACAACAGCATTTATAGGATTGGTGATTTTACTTTTAACTTCAGTTTTAACTTGGGATGATGTAAAAGCCGAAAAAGGTGCTTGGGATACAATTGTATGGTTTTCTGTTTTAGTAATGATGGCAAGTTCGCTCAACGAATTAGGTTTTATTGCGTGGTTTAGTGATTTGGTAAAAGCAAAAATTGGCGGATTAAGCTGGCAAATGGCTTTTCCGATCATTGTTTTGGTTTATTTCTTTAGTCATTATCTTTTTGCGAGTGCAACTGCGCACGTAGCTGCAATGTACGCAGCACTTCTTGGCGTTGGAGTTTCGCTTGGAATTCCGGGTTTGCTGTTGGCTTTTATGCTTGGTTTTATAGGTTCGCTTTACGGAACTTTAACGCATTATGGTCACGGTCCGGCACCCGTATTTTTCGGGAGCGGTTATGTCGATTTAAAGAGCTGGTGGGTAAAAGGACTAATAACAGGATTGGTTATGCTCTTTATTTATATGGTAATAGGAGGATTGTGGCTCCGTATTATTGGAGATTTTTAGATTCTAATTCCTGGAGGAAGAAGTTCTTTGTATCTAGGATTTTTTTTGAAAAATGAAACAATTTTTGGGTGTATCGGAACAACTCTGTAATTTTTCTCAGCACTTAAATCTAAAATATTTTTAAGTAAAGTGTTTATCGTTTCTTCGTTTTCGTATGATTCTGGTTTATTGATTTTTGTCAAAAAGATTTTCTTTTCTTGAAATGAATATTCAACTGCTAGCATTCCTTCAGGAATGACAGTTTCAAATTGGCGTGCAAAAGTATTGTCTTTTATTTCCATAATTGCAGAAGCTTCCATAATTTATTTGTTAGAACATTGGGTGAATAGTGAATTTGGGAAACGAAATAATTCTGAAAGAAAATTCTTTATAACATTTTAAAAACAGAAAAATCCCGAAATACAAAGGTAATCATTTGATTTTCAATATTGAATTATTTTTTGCAGCTATAAACTTTAAGCAATTGTTTCTGATTTGATTTTTTTTGATTTGGTGTAATAATTCGGTCTGAAATTTGATTATCATGAGGTTAAAAAAAGTAACTTTATTTTTTTAAATAAATATCGCAATGGTAATTTCATTTGAATGTTATGAGTAAAATTCCAGTTTATTTTATGCCGGGTCTGGCAGCAAGTTCATCTATTTTTGAAAGAATAAAATTGGATGAAACAATTTTTGATACACATCTTTTAGAATGGGAAATCCCAAAACAAAAAGAATCCTTATCTGATTATGCCTTCCGAATTAGTGAAAAAATAAAAGATGAAAATCCAGTTTTAATTGGCGTTTCTTTTGGTGGAATTCTGGTGCAGGAAATTTCCAAACATATAAAAACACGAAAAGTAATTGTAATTTCAAGTGTTAGAAGCAATTTGGAATTCCCAAGAAGAATGAAAATAGGGAAGAAAACAAAAGCTTATAAATTAATTCCGATGCAGCTGATTTTAAATGTGGAGAAATTGGCTAAATTCTCATTTGGAGAGAAAGTCAACAAACGAATCAAATTATATGAGAAATTTTTATCCGTTCGTGATTTAGGATATTTACAATGGGCTGTAGAAAGTGTAATTCTGTGGGAAAGAGATAAAATCGACGAAAATGTAGTTCATATTCATGGAGATAAAGATGATGTTTTTCCGATTAAATATATTGATAAATGCATTTTGGTAAAAGGAGGAACTCATATTATGATTTTGAATAAATACAAATGGCTGAATGAGAATCTGCCTTCTATTATACTTGAGTGAAATTCCAATTTTAAAAATTCCAAATTCCAATACTTTGAGGATTTGTAATCTTTGTCAAAGTTTTAAACTTTGACAAAGATGTATTTAAGAAAATTTGCATACAATCTTGTCATTTCGACCGTAGGGAGAAATCTTCGCAAGTAGCTCGATAAAGATTGGTAATTTACTTTGTGGAGTTTCTTACGGAGATCCCTCGTTCCTCGGGATGACAAACTATACGGAAAATCTTCAGTTGAAAAAAAATTATAATCTAAAATAAAAAATCCCAAACTCTTTTGGAATTTGGGATTTTAAAAATTGAAAATTAAAATCGTTAGATTTTCTTCATTTGTTCTTTCATCATCGTGATTTGCTCTTTCAGCATTCCTTGTTTGTCTAATTTCTTAGCTTCGTTAAGCAAATTAGTCGCTTCCAGTTTTCTTCTGCGAGACATTGCAACTCCAGCAAGGTTTAATTTAGCTACGGCCAAATCCATATCCATTGATAGTCCAAGTTCGATTGCTTTTTTGAAATGCTTCTCAGCTTGGTTGATGTTAGTCTGAGACAACATGATGCCTTGTAAGTAATTTAGGTAACCCTGTTGTTTTCTAACTAATGCTCCTTCTGGATTTTTAATATATGATAACCATTTTTTAGCGCCTTCAAAGTCTTGTTTTCTTAATTTTAGGAAAGCTAAAAGGATAAATTCGTTTTTAAAGTAAAGAAAAATTGGAATAGCAGTAAGTAAAATAAGGAAAATACCATTTCCGATATTACTTTCTGTAAATTGCCAAATGCCAGCAACTACAAGAAGTCCGGCTAAAATTAGTTTAATATTTTTGTGAAACATAATTAATGTAAATTTGTGATTGCAAATATAGTAAAATGAATTAAAAATATTTTTATTAAAGTGCTTGCCAGAAAAAAAAGTCTTTGTATATTTGCACTCGGTTTTTGAGCAACGATATTCAAAACCAAGAAAGAGTTAATTAGATACCATTTTTAAAGATACAAAGCAATGAGCAAAAGAACATTTCAACCATCGAAAAGAAAAAGAAGAAATAAGCACGGATTTATGGACAGAATGGCTTCTGCGAATGGAAGAAAAGTTCTAGCGCGTAGAAGAGCAAAAGGAAGACATAAATTAACTGTTTCTAGCGAGCCTAGACACAAAAAATAATGTTTGTATAAACATACATAAGGCGATTACTTTTTTAGTATCGCCTTTTTTTATACCTTGTCGGTAAAAATTTTCTCAACTTTCTAGTTTATAGCACACTAGAATAGTTTTTTAAAATCTTAAATAACTACACAATACATACAAAATGCCTAAAGACACATCAATAAAATCAGTTTTAATTATAGGTTCAGGACCTATTGTTATTGGTCAAGCTTGCGAATTCGATTATGCGGGATCTCAATCTGCACGCTCGATTCGTGAAGAAGGAATTGAGGTTATCTTGATTAACTCAAATCCAGCGACAATTATGACAGACCCATCGATGGCGGATCATATTTATTTGAAACCTTTAACTACAAAATCGATTATTGAAATTCTTAAGGAACATCCACAAATTGATGCTGTTTTACCAACAATGGGAGGACAAACAGCTTTAAACTTGTGTTTGGAAGCTGAAGAAAAAGGAATCTGGCAAGATTTCGGAGTAAGATTAATCGGTGTTGATGTTAATGCAATTAATATTACTGAAGATAGAGAGCAATTTAAACAGCTTTTAGAAAGAATAAATGTACCAACTGCGCCTGCAAAAACGGCTACTTCTTACTTAGAAGGAAAAGAAATTGCTCAGGAATTTGGTTTCCCGCTTGTTATTCGTCCTTCGTTTACACTTGGGGGAACTGGAGCAGCGGTTGTTTACAAAAAAGAAGATTTTGATGAGCTTTTAACTCGCGGACTAGAAGCTTCTCCAATTCACGAAGTTTTGATCGACAAAGCTTTAATGGGATGGAAAGAATACGAATTAGAGCTTTTAAGAGATAAAAATGACAACGTTGTAATTATCTGTTCTATCGAAAATATGGATCCAATGGGAATCCACACTGGAGATTCGATTACAGTTGCGCCAGCGATGACATTATCTGATACAACTTTCCAAAAATTACGTGACTATGCTATCTTAATGATGAGAAGTATCGGAAATTTTGCGGGAGGATGTAACGTACAATTCGCAGTTTCGCCAGACGAAAAAGAAGATATCGTAGCAATCGAGATTAATCCTCGTGTATCTCGTTCTTCTGCTTTAGCATCAAAAGCAACTGGATATCCAATTGCTAAAATCGCTTCGAAATTAGCTTTAGGTTACAACTTAGATGAATTACAAAATCAAATTACAAAATCAACTTCGGCTCTTTTTGAACCAACTTTAGATTATGTAATCGTAAAAATACCACGTTGGAACTTCGATAAATTTGAAGGATCTGACAGAACTTTAGGTCTTCAGATGAAATCTGTAGGTGAGGTTATGGGAATCGGACGTTCTTTCCAAGAGGCACTTCACAAAGCAACTCAATCTTTAGAGATTAAGAGAAATGGTTTAGGCGCTGATGGAAAAGGATACAAAGATTACGAGCAAATCATTGAAAAACTAACTTTCGCAAGTTGGGATCGTGTTTTCGTAATCTACGATGCAATTGCAATGGGAATTCCGTTGAGCACAATTCACGAAATTACAAGAATCGATATGTGGTTCTTGAAACAATACGAAGAACTTTATACTTTAGAAAAAGAAATTTCAAACTACAAAGTTTCTGATCTTCCTAAAGAATTATTGCTTGAAGCAAAACAAAAAGGTTTTGCAGACAGACAATTAGCGCATATGATGAGTTGTTTGGAAAGTGAAGTTCACACTTTACGTATGGATCAAAAAATCAACCGTGTATTTAAATTGGTAGATACTTGTGCGGCTGAGTTTAAAGCGAAAACACCTTATTACTACTCAACATTTGAAGCTCAAATTGAAAAAGCAAACGGAGAACGTTATGTAGATAATGAGAGCATCGTAACAGATAGAAAGAAAGTAATTGTTTTAGGTTCTGGACCAAATAGAATTGGGCAAGGAATCGAGTTTGATTACTCTTGTGTACACGGAGTTTTAGCAGCTAAAGAATGCGGTTACGAAACAATCATGATTAACTGTAATCCTGAAACGGTTTCTACAGACTTTGATACTGCTGATAAATTGTACTTTGAACCAGTTTTCTGGGAGCATATTTATGATATTATCCAACACGAAAAACCAGAAGGTGTAATCGTTCAGCTTGGTGGTCAAACGGCTCTTAAATTAGCAGATAAATTATCGAAATATGGTGTAAAAATCATCGGAACTAGTTTTGACGCACTTGACTTAGCAGAAGACAGAGGAAGATTCTCAGATTTATTAACTGAATTAAATATTCCTTTCCCAAGATTCGGAATCGCAGAAACGGCAGACGAAGCTTCAAAATTAGCTGATACTTTAGATTTCCCGCTTTTAATTCGTCCTTCTTATGTATTAGGAGGCCAGGGAATGAAAATTGTAATCAACAAAAAAGAATTGGAAGAGCACGTTATCGATTTGTTGAAAGCAATTCCAGGAAACAAATTATTACTAGATCACTATTTAGCTGGAGCAATTGAAGCTGAAGCTGATGCAATCTGTGATGCTGATGGAAATGTTTACATCATCGGAATTATGGAGCACATCGAGCCTTGCGGTGTTCACTCTGGAGATAGTAACGCAACATTGCCACCTTTCAACTTAGGAGAATTTGTAATGCAGCAAATTAAAGATCACACGCATAAAATTGCAAGAGCTTTAAAAACGGTTGGTTTAATCAACATTCAGTTTGCGATTAAAGACGATACGGTTTACATTATCGAGGCAAATCCAAGAGCTTCTAGAACGGTTCCGTTTATTGCAAAAGCTTATGGAGAGCCTTATGTAAACTACGCCACAAAAGTAATGTTAGGTCACAATAAAGTAACTGATTTTGATTTTAACCCACAATTAAACGGATATGCAATCAAACAACCAGTTTTCTCTTTCAGTAAATTCCCGAACGTAAACAAAGCGTTAGGGCCAGAAATGAAATCTACTGGAGAAAGCATCTTGTTTATTGATGACTTGAAAGACGATCAATTCTACGAATTGTATTCTAGAAGAAAAATGTATTTGAGTAAATAATCTCAGATTCTAATTATAAAAGAAAAGCTCCAATTCTGGAGCTTTTTTTGTTTTATGTTAATTGAAATTCATCCCAATTATCTGTAGAGGCGCACTGCAGTGCGTCTACGTCCAGTATTCTAGTTAATTTTTGTTTTGGATATATTATGAAAATAAGACGCACTGCGGTGCGCCTCTACAGATATGCTGTGCGTGATTTTGGTTAAAAAAGAAATTAAAAAAGCTCCAGAATTGGAGCTTTTAAATTATAAAAAGTAAGAAGTATTATTTTTTAAGCAATTCTTGCAAAGGTTTCAACTGCTCCATATCTATTTTTGATTTTTGTAAAACAGACATTAAAGTAATAATATTGTTCGGATTCATATCTTCTCCTAAAACACGAACCACAGCAAAACCGTTTTCTTTTCTGTTGGCGAAAATGACAAACTCTTTAATATTGTCATCGCTTCCAACATAGCTTACTGAAGCGCCTTCTTTACCAGAACCAAATTTCATTAATTCCTGATATTTCGGATCTTTTAAAATGGCTTTTACCTTATTTCTTTCAGTTTCAAACTCAGTCTGATTTTTTTGATCTGCTTTAAAAGCCAGAATATTCATTTTATCAAAAGAATTTAAAGCTTCGTTTTGTTCAGCAGATAATTTTGCTTTGTCAACATTTAAAATGTTTGGCGAAACATCTAAGGCAATAAAATCTTTTTTCTCCGAATTCTCTACAAAATATTTTTGAAGCGAAGGTTCAGAATTGCAACTTACCAAAGTCAGTAAGAAGAATAGGGTTGAGATAAAAACAGTTGCTTTCATTTTATTTTTTGTTTTTAGACGCTTTCTTTAAATCTGTACCGCCTGGAAGATTCATTTTATCTGTTAAAACAGAGATTTCGTTCAAATCAAAATTACCAGTTAGAGACAAAAGAACAGTTTCGTCATTTTTTGCACCGTCAACAAACATTAATAATTCTTTAATTTGTGTGTCGCTTGCACCAGATTTAACCATTATTTTGACATTTTTACCGCTGTCATTTACTCTCATTAATTCTTCAAGACCAGCGGTTTTTATGTATTTGTCTGCAGAAGCTTTCATGTCAGCTTCAACTTTTGGATTTTTAGTGGTAAACACTTTTAAGTAATCCAATTTTTTAATAAGCGAAATGTATTGCTGAGTTTCTTTATCAGAAGCGTCAACTTTTACTTTACTCATTAAATCGAACATTTTCTTGTTTACAATTACAGAAGTTACATCGTCTTGACCGTCAAATTTGTCAAAAGCGCCTTGTGCGTAAAAAACGTTTGTAACGAATGCGAATACTAAAGTTATGATGAAATTTTTCATTTTTATTTGAATTTAATTACTGTTTAAAAATTTTGTTTTTTGATTGTTCGTATTCTTTAATGTAGTGTACACTTTCGATACCTACATTAACATTGTTTGATAATAATGCTAAAGCCTTTTGAGTTGCTTTTAGCGCTTCTTCGGGATCTTGGTAAGTTCCTAATTCTGTTTGCGAAGCTACTGCAGTAGTTTCTTTTTGTTCGCTAACGAAAAAGTAAGTTCCAATTCCCAGTAAAACAACAGCTGAAGCTGCAATAGATAACCACGCTACGTTGCGTTTTTTATCCCGAGACTTCGGGAGTAGTGGAATCTCGTGCGTCGACATCTGTTCTTTTGTTTGAGAGAAATAACCAAACATTGGTTTGTACTGTTCCAAATGCTGCGCAACATTTGATGAAGAAAAGTATTCTCTTAATTGATTTTCTTCGGCAACAGAAGTTTCTCCCTCAAAGTATTTCTCTAATATATCTTCTATTTTATCTGGTTCCATAAAGGTGTGTATTTGTCATTGATTCTCTAATTTTTTTTCTTGCTCTCGAAAGTGCAACTCGTATTGCCGTTTCATTCATATTAACGATTTTGGCTATTTCGTCAAACTCATATTGCTCTACATCTCGAAGCTGAATTAACATTTGCATTTGTTCGGGCATTTGATTTATTATTTTTTCAACCCATTCTAAACTGTTTTCATCTTCTAGCTTTTTATCCAATTGCGGCTGTCGGTCTGTAAAATTATTATGAACGATTTGAAGATTACTGGCTCGTTTAGATTTTAACTGATCCAAGCAATAATTTTTAGTCATTGTCATCGCAAGAGCTTCAACACTATTGTAACTTTCCAGACTTTCTTTTTTGTTCCATAACTTTACCATTACTTCCTGAGTGGCATCTTCGGCTTCTTCAGTACTTGTAAGCAATCTTTTTGCCAGACGAAAAACTTTGTCTTTAAAAGGATTTATTAATTCTATAAATACAACTTGGTTCATTGTCTGATGGTTAATCGTTAGCTTATATATTCAAGACGAAGCACAATTAGATTTGTTACAACAAAAAAATATTTTTTTTTATGTAAAAAAAATATTGCTTTTATGACCAAGCTAATATTAAAGATGCTACTTTTACACTATACTACTAAGATACTTAAATGATATGAAAACAATTTTAAAGAGTGCTCTTTTTCTTTTTTTATTCGCTTTCTCTTTGCAGTCATGTGAAGATAATGACGATGTTGCCGCTCCAGCAGACGTACAGATTAATAGTTTTATCTGGAAAGGATTAAATGAAGTTTATTTATGGCAAGCCGATGTTCCGAATTTAGCCGATAACCGTTTTGCAACTGAAAATGACTTTAATAATTTTTTAAAAGGTTATGCAAAACCAGAAGATTTGTTTGAAGATTTATTGAATAAACCAGAAAGCAAATATCCAAATGGAGATGCAATTGACCGTTTTAGCTGGATTGTTGATGATTATACTGTTTTGGAACAAGAATTAAGCGGAATCTCAAAAAACAATGGAGTAGATTTTAGATTAAGTCGAGTTGCTTCAGGATCAAATGATTTGGTTGGTTATGTTCGCTATATTATTCCAAATTCAGATGCTTCAGCTAAAGCTATTAAACGTGGTGATTTATTTACAAGCATTAACGGAACCAAACTTACTGTTTCTAATTATCAAGAATTAATTGGCAAAGATACTTACACATTAAATTTAGCTGATTACAACGGAAGTGCTTTTGTGTTGAATGGAAAATCGGTTTCTTTAACAAAAACGGTTTTAGAAGAAAATCCGATTTTTATCAATAAAGTAATTACTTCTGGAAGCCATAAAATAGGTTATTTAATGTACAACGGTTTCTATGCTGATTATGATGATAGATTGAATCAAGCTTTTGGTACATTGAAAGGACAAGGCGTTACAGATTTTATTTTAGATCTTCGTTATAATGGAGGAGGATCTATTGCAACATCTGCGAAACTGGCTAGTATGATTACGGGACAATTCGATACACAAATCTTCTCAAAAATGACTTTTAATAGCAAACAAATGCAAGGTCTTAGTACAGCTGATTTGGAGGATTTAAACGTTAGATTCGTTAAAAACTTAAACAGCTTGAATATGACTACTGTTTATGTTATTACAACTGCAAGTACAGCTTCTGCGAGCGAATTAATCATCAACGGATTAAAGCCGTATATTAATGTTGTTCAAATTGGAGAAACTACAGTTGGAAAAAATGTGGGATCTTTTACAGTTTATGATTCAGAAACTTTAACAACTAAAAAAGGAATCAACCCAAATCATAAATATGCTATGCAACCTTTGGTTCTTAAAATTACAAACTCTGTTAATTTTGGAGATTATACACAAGGTTTAGTGCCAACTTACCAACAGTTTGAATCGGTTCTTAATTATGGTGTTTTAGGAGAAACTACAGAACCTTTACTTAGTAATGCAATTTCTAAAATTACTGGAAATGCAGCTAAGAAAATCCAAACAGATTCAGAGCCTTTACGTCCTTATGTAACAGACTCTAAAATCTTAAACGGATTAAGACACGGAATGTATCTTAAAACTGCTCCAAAAGCATTTTAAGAAAATTTAGATATAAAAAAAAGGCTTTCAGAAATGAAAGCCTTTTTTATTCCAAAAAAAAATAAATTCTAATTATTGTTAGAATAAAAACCGTTTGGTCCTACGCCAACAGTTAATGTTTTTAATACTGTTCCAGTTGAAGAATATACAGTAACGGTTCCGTCTGAAGTAAATGCATTTGCATCACCAGAATATATTCTACCATCGATTACTCCAAAACCATAAAAAGTAGACCAGCTGCTATCTTTTACAGAAAATAAAGCTTTGTCTGAAAAAGCTGTTGCAGATAAGTTAATTGCATAAACGCCAGTTCCTTGAGTATAATAGATTTTATCTCCGTCAATATCCATGTTTATAGCATTTTTTACTGTAGTCGATTCGAAAGATGTTGCAGTATCTGTAGAAGTGTTAATTTTGAATAATTTACTTTTAGTGCTAGTTCCTGCTAATACATATACAGATCCATTATTTTCTTCAATCGAATTAATGCCATTTTCTAATGTAATTGTTTTAGTTACAGTATTTGTTGAAGGGCTAATAACAGTAACTTCACTTCCGCTTCCGTAAGCTGCATTTGTTACATAAATTTTTCCGTTTGCAGCAATAATTTTTTCAGCAGTTTTTCCTAATGAAATTGAAGTTATGTAAGCATAAGTTTTTGCATCATAAACTGTAACAGCTTGAGAAATTGAATTTGTTACATATAATTTGTCATTTACAACAACACTGTAACGTGGGTTTTGAAGTTTTTCAGTAATTGTACCCAAACTTTTAAAAGTATAACGGTTTACAACTTCTACCTCATTAGAATTATTTACTACAATAAAAGCTTTTTCATTGCTAAAAGACATTGATTGTGCAACATCTCCAAGAATCATTGGAGTATTTACCAATTTGAAAATATCATTTTGAAAAGTAGCCAAATCATTCGAAACGTAAGAAACTGATGCATTAGGCGTTCCAAAATTTCCTTCATTTAAAATAAGCACACCATTGTCATAAACTCCCAACGGAACGTCGTTGTCGTCATCATCACTGCTACAAGAAGCAAATAAAAATGCAGAGGCAATAATTCCTAAATAAAGATTTTTTAATTTCATGTTTTTAATAATTAAGGTTTAAATAAATAGTTAAATTTCGCCCAGGCATAAATCGGCTAGGGAGAGCTTCATATTTTTCATTCCAAAGATTAGCCGCTTTAACGCCTAATTTGAAAATGTTTTTCTTGCTAAAATTATAGTCAACACCAATATTTGAAACATTGTAAGCGTCAAGTATATACTTGGGATTATTATCTGATGTTGTAAAAATTTCACCCGTATACATAATTTGATAATAGGCAGAAAGTTTCTTATAATAATAAGATAAAGAACCAGTTAGTTTATGATATGGCACGTAAAAAAGCTGTTTATCTGTTCTGTCATCCAATGAAACGGTGTAAGCATAAGTGCCGCTAAAATCGAAAGTGTTTTTACCAAAACTTTTTTTCCATCCTAAAAGTGCTTCAGCGCCATAAATAGTTACTCTGTCTGTATTTTCTGGAGACCAATTTCCGGTATTGTTTGGCAGCCAACGAATCATATCTTTAATTTTCATTCCGTATGCCGTAACAGTCATTCGAAAATCTTTATAAGTAAATTCATTGCCAATTTCTGCCTGAAACGAGCTTTCTGGTTTTAAATCCGGATTTCCACTTCCTTCCCAATACAAATCATTAAAGGTTGGAATTCTGAAATTTCTAGAAAAATTAAATTTAAGCTTATAGAAATCTGAAAAATTATAGCGTGAACCAACAGAGAAAAGAACAGGACTTTTGTAAACGTCTGAAACTTCTTTTCTGGCGCTCATTTCGTAATTCCATTTTTCTGTAAGCGAATGTTTCCATAATAAACTTGCGCCACCAATTTGACGCGTACTTTTGCCAATGCCAGAGCCTAAACCGTCATTTTTAGTATAATCTAAAATGGTGCTAATTTTCATTGTAGAAGAAATGGTGTAATCTAGATCATATTTTCCGATGAAACTTTTTAC
>Ga0160463_100058_pt1 | contig 150754 bp, 117 predicted proteins | sample HID1975M_E6MG_FD_108276 | JGI IMG/M metagenome (GOLD analysis project Ga0160463, IMG submission 108276) | Enriched soil microbial communities from UW Madison campus, WI, USA - HID1975M_E6 MG | ecosystem: Environmental > Terrestrial > Soil > Unclassified | place: USA: Madison, Wisconsin... | reverse complement strand
GTACCCGCGATTCCATGGTATCCTACCTCGATCTCCTGCCGCCTTCCTGGAGAAAATATCCACCAATGACCGAAGTCTTCCGGGCAGGCTTGATTGGCCGTTCCGAGATCATTGCCCATGGCACTACCATCGACCCCGAATACTTTAAAACAAAGCCTTGGTACCCCCTCACACCAACCAATGGTTGCCTCTGCGCCAAAGAACTCTGGAATGTATCCAATGGCCGCCTCCTGATCAGCGAGCAGTTTAACCTGGTGAGTACTTTCATGGCTACACCCGGTAGCAAGGGCTACCTCTTTGTCATCAACCTCGATGATCAGCAAGCCCCCGTAAGCCGTGCAGAGTTGGAACGGTATGTGAAAGCTTATGAGCGCGGCAGGTAACTAAACAACCACTTCCAGCTGTTTATTGATTCCGCTCATAAACACATCCTTATGCTTCCGTACCCAGCCTTCAAATCTTTGTATGCCAGGATTCAGGCCATGACTTTCAATAAGGTCCAGTTGCCGCTGGCCGACTGAGCATTCCGTGTAAGAATACGGACTGCAAATTCCTTGTTTTGTAATAACGCATGCGCTACACTTCCCCCTTGTGCACCGGTAGCTCCGGTCACTAAAATGATCTTTTTCATGGCTATATATGATATACTATTTACGATCCCGATAAGAGAACAAAGTACCCGTTTATAGCCCAACAGGAAGAATAAAAGGCGTGAACTGACAAAACGGAAGCATGAACTGTAAGCTATACCAAATAAAAATGCCCCCGCTACAGCAGGGGCACCTATCTAAAAGATCTCCTTGTCAATTAAGCAATAATCATTAATCCTTAACCCTGTTCAATTGCTTCACCTCACCATCACACAAGGCCCTGTTATAAATCCGAACATCATCGATGGCTCCATTTAACCAATACGGATATTGTGTGTTAATGGACTTTCCAATATAAACATCTCCATTGCCGCCGGTAAATACTCCAGGATCATTTCTCTCAGATTTCAATACCCCATCAAGATATATTTTTGAAACACCATTCGCATAAGTATACACAACACTATACCATCGTCCTGTTTTTATAGCATCAGCGTTCGCCCCCGCTGAGGACCCATTGGGTGCGGCATAATCCCCATAGGCTCCATGGAAATATATATTGTTTACATCTAATGGAGCAGCACAACCCGTAGTGTCAGAAAAGCGAAGTGTATAAAAACCATCCTCGGCATCATTATATACCTGTTTGCCCACGATAAAATTTCCTTTACAAAGACCTTGATAAAAGCCATTTACTTTAACAATAGCTGCCAGCGTAATAGCCTGTGGTGGGTTAAGGCTGCTATTATGAGCTACCCGCATATAACTGGATGTTCCGTTAAACAAATAAGCCCCATTCGCATTTCCAAAACGATCCGTGGTTTTCGTAGCGTTGTTAAACACAATGTGGTTGTTCTTTCCACTGCTATCATTCAGGTTACCGCCTTTAAAATTGTACCAGGCTACCAGCCCGTCCTTCAGATCGTAACAATTGCAGTCAACCGTATCCCGGATAGTAACCGTATCCTTAACAATAACAGTATCATAAATCGTTTCTTTCTGACAGGAGGCGAGCTGTGTGCCCGTAGAAAAAAACAAAAAATACAGGAGCACACTACCTGAAACAATCTTTAAGTACTTCATATACAGGGTTAAAGGTGAATTAGCGCACAATATAACGCTTATCTGAACCCACTATTGTCCAAACCGATATTCGTGCAGAATTGGGCCAAAAGCGCGTCATTTTAGCCAAAAACCGTGCAGTCAGGTTCACCTGACAGGCACAAAAAAATGCCCCACAGAAGCGGAGCATTTTTACTTAAACTATAAAACAGTGGGATAGTACAACTTTAAAAAGGCAGGTCATCCATGGGTTCATTATAATTACCGCCACCCGTAGCAGCAGGCACAGCATTATTGGCAGGAGCAGCATAACTGGTATTGTTATTGTTGCTGTAACCGCCACCTTGATTATCACCACCCTCAGTACGGCTACCCAACAATTGGATGCTCAGTACACGCAGTGTCAAAGAAACACCCGTCGTGCCGTCATTCTTTGAGTAGGTTCTGATATCAGGTGTTCCTTCTACATACACCTGAGTGCCTTTGCGCAGATAAGGAGCAATACCCGTACGGTCCGTCCAATAAGCACATTCAACCCAAATGGTTTTATCTTTCTGGTTGCCCTGGGCATCCTTGAACTTCTCTGTATGCGCTACATTGAAGTTGATCACATTCTTACCATTCACTGTGTTCGTAACACAATCTTTACCCAGGTTACCGATTGCTTGTAATTTGATCATACTTAATAATTTTAGCTTCGTACTATAGGTTTCAAAGGGCAATTTACAGTTTCCTGCAACGGTAACCATAAATACTATTTTTGCTGTTAATAACATGTGAAGTATGCAAAGATTACACACCCGTGGTCATCCGCTTTATAACCACTTTGCAAAGACTTATCACCTTAAACAAACCGATTCGAATAAACATTTTTACTACGCTTTGAATGATATTAATACTGTTCGGTTCATATACTTCTATCTGGTGCCGATGCAGTATTTCTACAACCAAAGTAGTACGCAATTTATCATGCCCATCACCCGGCATACATCCCCCGGCCATGCTTGCTCGAAAAGTATATCTATACAATCTCCACGTCAGAATATATTAATCCCTTCCCTCCATAAAAATCATCGTAGTTAAAAAGAAAGAAGCATGACTGCCTGGGTTGTTGATGATCCGAAAGAATATTCCCCTTCCAGGCATGAAACCAGTTCGGTGTGGATCTAATCCCGGAAATATGCCTGTCTCAAATAAATAGGTAAGCCCCAAAATCAATACATTGATATTGATTTTGAATTTATTATATCCCCGCAGCTTTTACCATCCCTTCTTCCGGACTTTCGCAGTTCCGGACTTTTCCGTCTTTACCGACTTCCCCCGAACAGTTTGTATATTTGCATGTTATTCTCCATACTAAACAAGCAAAAATGAGTCGTAAAGGAAAAGTGCTGGTAGCCATGAGCGGCGGTATCGACAGTACCGTGGCAGCCCTCATGCTCAACGACCAGGGCTATGAAGTGGTGGGTATTACCATGAAAACCTGGGATTATGCCGCCAGCGGAGGCAGTAAAAAGGAAACAGGCTGCTGTAATGTGGACTCATTCAACGATGCCCGCATGGCAGCCGTACAACATGGTTTTCCGCACTTTATACTGGATATACGGGAAGAATTCGGCGGCTTTGTGATTGAGAATTTTGTGGATGAATACCTCGCAGGCCGCACACCCAACCCCTGCGTCATGTGCAATACCCATATCAAGTGGCGGGCCTTGTTGAAACGCGCCGACGCGCTTGATTGTGAATACATTGCAACAGGTCACTACGGCAATATTCACCAGCATACCAATGGCCGTCATTATATTAGTAAAGGCGTCGATGAAACAAAGGATCAATCCTATGTACTGTGGGGCCTTCAGCAGGACCTCCTCGCCCGCACCATGCTGCCCCTGGGCAGTTATCGCAAGACCGAGATCCGCCAGATGGCCCTGGATTACGGCTACCCCGAACTGGCCAAAAAAAGCGAAAGCTATGAGATCTGTTTTGTCCCTGACAATGACTACCGTGGTTTCCTGAAACGCCGCGTGGATGGCCTGGAACAACAGGTAGCAGGTGGCAATTTTGTAGATAAAGACGGTAAAATATTGGGACAGCACAAAGGCTACCCTTTCTATACCATTGGCCAGCGCAAAGGCCTGGATATAGCTTTTGGCAAACCCGTTTATGTAACCAATATCATCCCCGAAACCAACACCGTAATGCTGGGCGATGAAGAAGACCTCAACCGCCACGACATGCTGGTGAGCAAGATCAACTGGCTCAAATATGATGGTATTACAGACGGTATGGAAGCCATTACCAGGATCCGGTACAAGGATAAAGGCACCCTGGCCAACCTGTATACCCACGAAAGAGGCATCAATGTGCGCTTCTATGAAGATGCCAAAGGTGTTGCTCCCGGGCAAAGTGCGGTTTTTTATGAAGGCAATGACGTCATTGGAGGAGGCATTATCCAACGCGGATAAACAGCCCTAAAAAAGGCCTTTGCAACCTGATTTTCAAGCAATAATTAGCCTTATAAAACGTTATCAGAACCGGGAAACTTCCATGCTTCCCGGTTTTTATTTATAGCTTCCCCCATCCGCCGGCCCTGTGCTGATCGTATCTTAGGAGGCAACAAAAAAGGATATCCATAGAATTAACCGGTTTACCATGAAAAGACGCGCTACCCTGTTACATTGTTTTGTATTCCTGACACTATTGGCCACCATCATTGGTTGCGAAAAGGAAAAAGACGATACCCAGTATGACAAGCCCACCGACTACCTTCAGCTGGAAATAGGCAAATACGTCATTTACCGCTTGGACTCCCTCCAGTTTGCCAACTTTGGGCTCGATGAGGTCGTTTCTTCCTACCAGGCTAAGGAAATAGTAGAAGGCACCGGCACCGATCAACTGGGTCGCCCTTCATGGCGTATACAACGTTATTTAAGAGCCCTCAACAGCACCAACGAGGCCGACTGGAAAGAAAGTGTAGCCTATGAAGTGATCGAGGGCGATAATACCATCGAAGTCAATGAAAGCAACCTGCGTACCATTAAACTCCAGGGACCTGTAAAAGAAGGCCGCAGCTGGTTAGGCAACGGCTACCTGCCCGATGAACCCTATTCCCAGTACGAATTCAGCGTTACCGAAAGCATGGAATTCTGGGACTATACCTACGAAGAGTTTGGCGCTGCTGATATTAATGGCAAAGCTTACGATAATACCATTACCGTAACACAGATCAACGATTCTTCCGATGTGCCCGTGATAGATATTCAAAGACCAGGTTCAAAAACAGTATGGATAGAGAAATATGCCAAAGACATTGGCCTTATTTACCGGGAAGTAGCCATCTGGGAGTACCAGCCCCCGGCCACAGATCCGAATGGTAAAAAGATCGGCTTTGGCTTCAGGTTATCCATCCTGGATCATAATTAAGCCCTTCCTTTATAAGCAGGGAGAGTATCCAAAACCATGACTGCATGATAAAGTTCTTTTTGCTCATAGGTTTAATGGTGATATGCCTGGCTACCCAGGCACAATACTCCCGTTATATTGTTCAGTTTACCGATAAGAAAGGCACTACACATTCCCTGGCGGCACCGGCTACCTACCTTTCCCCCAGGGCCATTGAACGCCGCACCAGGCAACACATTCCCATCGACTCCACCGACCTTCCCATATCAGCGGCCTGGCTCGATAGCCTGCGCAAGATCCCCAATGTTACCATACTGAATACCTCCAAATGGTTAAACCAGGTATTGATCCAAACCACCGATGCCAATGCACTCGCAAAGATCAATACTTATCCATTTGTAAGAACAACCGCTCCCCTCGGATTAAGAACACAGGGCAATCAGGATAACAACCGCTTTAATAAATTCACTGAAACCATTAGCCCCCTCGAACCAGCAACTGTCGACCATATAGCCAGGACAACTGGAGAGCTGACCCTCAACTATGGCAGTAATTTCAACCAGATCCATATTCACCGCGGAGAATACCTGCACAATCATGGCTTTACCGGCCGGGGCATCATCATGGCCATACTCGATGCAGGCTTCCGCACCTACAATACCAATCCCGCTCTCGATAGCGTACGCTTACAAAACCGCGTACTGGGCACCTGGGATTATGTGAACAATGAAACCAGCGTAACCGAAGATGATACCCATGGCCTTTATTGCTTCAGCATCATAGCTTCCAACAGGCCCGGCCAGATAGTGGGCACAGCTCCCCACGCCAGCTTCTGGCTCTTGCGCACCGAACAGGCAGGCATTGAATACCCCGTAGAAGAACAATATTGGGCCGCCGGTGCAGAATTTGCCGACAGCGCGGGAGCAGACATGATCTCTTCGTCCTTAGGATATATTGATTTTGATGACCCCGCATTCGACCACAGCTATCCGCAACGCAATGGCAATACTTCCATCATTACCCGGGCAGCCGACTATGCTGCCCGCAAAGGCATGATCGTGATGAACAGCGCCGGCAACAATGGAGCACGTACAGATGACCTTAAATATGTATCCTGCCCCGCCGATGGCGATAGCGTAGTAGCCGTGGGCGCTACCACCAGCACCGGCGCTATAGCTTCTTTTAGCAGCTGGGGGCCCAATGGTGCAGGATTATTAAAACCCAATATTGTATCCGTAGGTCAGGGTACCGTATTGGCAGGCCTGAATGGCGCCCCTTCATCAGGCAATGGAACATCCTACTCCAATCCCAATATAGCTGGCCTGATCGCCTGTCTATGGCAGGCCTTTCCGGAATTGAGCAATATGCAGATCATAGACGCCGTACAAAGGAGCGCAGATCGATACAATGCACCAGATATTCGTTTTGGATACGGAATACCCGACTTTAAAAAAGCCATGGTATCCCTGGTGCAAAAGCAGGCTACAGCAAGTAGTACTTTTAATCACTGTACCGTCAACCTTCAGTGGAGCAGCAAGGATGATACCAGCGTCGTGTACACCATTGCGCGGAAATTGCCCGGCGAATCAGTGTATACGACCATCAAACAGGTACCATCAACCTCATTGACATTCAAGTTCAATACCTATGCTTTCCAGGACACCCTCACCGTCGTGGGAACAGGATTGGCAGAATACCATATAGTACAGGCTATCAGTTCCGATACCACTTTCGATATAGCGGCTGTGCAGCAACCCGTCAATGCTATTTGTTTTCCCCTCAATACCACCCGCATTTTGCCCAGCCCTTTCAATAGCCAGTTCAGCATTGTTATAAATACGCCCGATATCATCAGCAATATGGGTGTACAGGTAACCGATATGCAGGGCCGGCTCATCTACAAACGCATAATCAACAAGCCCGCCGGTTATTTTAACTGGCAATTGTATACAACCAGCTGGCAAAGCGGCATGTACAAAGTATCTATATACAACGGGAGTAAGCGCTTCTTTAACCAGAAAATTATCAAACTGCCATAGAGTAGGCAACTATCGAAACCCATCAGCCTTTCTTCAGCAAAGCAGCAAACATCGTATCAGCCTGCTGATCATAACCCCTCAACAATTCCATCTTCACAACCTCCAGGCCAAACTGTTGCTGTATAAAGTTTACCACTTCCTCATTCTCCTCCCTGAATACCGAGCAGGTAATGTATAAGAAATGACCGCCGGGCGCCAGTTTGCCCAGCACACGGCCCACTATTTTTTGTTGCAAACTACTGTAGCGCCCGATAGCAGCCGTGTCAAAATAATACAGTTGCTCCGGTGTACGGCTCCAGGTGCCCGAACCTGAGCAGGGTACATCCGCAATAATAAGTTGGGGTGCAGCAGCTAGCTGAAGCGATGCCTGTGCATTACTTACGTCAGCTACAAACGACCTGTATTTTGTAATACCTGCTTCTGTAAAACGCTTTTTGAGATTGATAATAATAGATTCCCGTATATCAGAAACAGTAAGATCAATAGCGCCCAGTACATCCCAGGCGAGGATAGATTTACCTCCACTGGCAGCACAACAATCCCACACCCGCAAGCCCGGCACCCGGGGCAATACCTCCGGTCGCAGGAACTCCCCTACCCTTTGCGAACTGTAATCCTGTATCACTACTTCTTTATTGAGTAGGATCACCTCATCGATCTTCAATGCATTGGGCAGCGCAATACAATTCGGCGCCGGCATACCATAGCTAATTCCTGCCGCATCCAGCTTTTGCTTCACTACTTTTTCCTTGCCCGGCCTGATCCGCAGGAACAACTGTGGCTGCACCAGGAAAGAAGCGCTGAAAGCCCCGTGATCGATACCGGCACTGAGCGCATCCTTCCAGGGAAAAATGGACAGCCCGGAAGGCAGAAGGCCCGATACTGCCGAAGCAGAATGCTCATTGACAAGCGAAAACTTTTCTTCAACAGACAAGCCTGCTTTCTCATTCCATGCCGGTTTCAGTTGCGCCAGCATTTCATTGGGTGCCACAGAACAAAGGAATAAACCGGCCACCATTCTTTCTTCTACTGGTAATGAAGTATACGATTTCCCCAGCCGGAAAAAGCAATAACACAGGTGACTGATGCTCTTACGGTCGCGCGATCCGTATTTCTTATCCTGCCGGAAAAAGTCCTTAATAAAAATACCGAAGGGTTGCTGTCCCTTGTACTGGTTGATAACCTGCACCGCCGTATTGAGGTGAGCGAAGAATTTCATCCCGTGCAAGATACACCCCAAACCCCAGCATTGTTTTTGCGGTAAGGCCAATAAATTCCAGTAATTTGACTCCCTGATCCTTTCCACCACATGCGCCTTTACCTTACAATATGGTCTGTTTTTCTCCTGCATGCTTATGCAGCAGCCCAACAGATACCATATTCCTTCAGGACCATCAATATCAACCATGGCCTGTCACAAAACAGCGTGATAGATATCGCCACCGACGATAAAGGTTTTCTGTGGTTTGCCACACAGGATGGCCTCAACCGCTACGACGGTAAAGGATTTGCCGTATTCCGGATGAATTTCGACGATATTACCACCCGTGCATATAGCCGGCTCGGGAAGATCGTGGCCGGCATCGATCATGACCTATGGCTCATTACCAGTGGAGGCAAACTCGAAAGATTCAACCTCTATAATGATTCTTCTACCCCCTATAATAAACTGCCATCAGGCGCCAGGCTACCCGCCGTCAGTTGCTTTCGTCAGGAACTAAATGGCGCCATGTGGATAGGCACCGAAAAAGAAGGATTGTATTACGAGGATGCAGCCGCCAACATTTCCACTCACTTTACCAAACGCGGTGGCTTATTGAACAGCGACAGCATTCACTCCCTCTATCAATGCCGCAATAAGAAATACTGGGTACTTACCAGTAATGGTATTAATGTTTTCGCACCCGGACAGTCGCCCACAAAATACCTGTATACCACTTCATCTTCACCCATTTCCTGCAGTGTAATGGAAGAAGATACCAACGGCAACTTCTGGGTGGGTACTTATGCTAAGGGAGTATACTTAAAACGCCCACAGGACAGTACCTTCCTTCCTTTTACCGGCTTTGGTGACCAACAGTCCCTGCCGCCCGGCCTGGTGATCCAGGCTATAAAAACCGACCAGCAAGGACGTATATGGATAGGTACCCTGGGAAAAGGATTGTTCATTATTGACAGTAAAGCGGCTACCATTCGTCAGCTCCTGCCCGAAGAAGGCAACGCAGCTTCACTAAGCTATATCGACGTACTCTGTATTCAGAACGATAAACTAGGTGGCACCTGGGTAGGTACAGATGGCGGCGGCGCCAGTTTGTATGATAAACGCCTTAACATCTTTTCCCTGCTCTCCAAAAATACCCTACCCAAAAAAATACCCATAGAACAGGTCCGGTCTGTCACCACCGATAGCAAGGGCGGTGTCTGGATAGGCACTTCCTCCAGCGGACTTTCCTATGCTGCCGATTTACGCCAGCGTCAGATAGAGCGCGTGAATTTGTCAACAGCATATGCCAGCGACAGTAGCGAGCGGGTCGTTTCCCTGCGCACAGATCCGGAAGATACCTGGATCGGTATACAGGATGATGGCCTGTTGATCATGAATAGCCAAACCAAAACCACTAAAGCGTTGTTTACTCCCCAGGGCAAAGGACCGCGCTACCTGCCCGATCATACCGTATGGTGTATGCTGGCCATTAACAACAACAGCGCCTGGCTGGGCACCCGCAATGCCGGACTTTGTCTCTTCGATAAACAACAAGGCCTCCTTAAAAACTTCCGCTACAACCCTGCTGAGCCAAACGGCATTGCCGACAATAATATCCGTGCTATCATATCCATTAGCGATACCTTATTGTGCCTGGGATTCGAAAACAAGGGCATCCAGTTCTTTAATCCCACCACAGAAAAATTCTCCTTCCTCGCCCATGACAAAGCACTCCAAAAGATCAGGGAACAAGAGCCCACTTTAAAATGCATTTACTTCCGTCCACCTTACCTCTGCATCGGCACCCTGGGCAATGGCATCATCGCTTTTGACACCGCATCCGGCAACATCCTTACCATTACCGAAAAAAATGGTTTGCCCAACAATACCATTTACAGCATGGTGCCCGATAAGCTGGGCAACCTCTGGATGAGCACCAACAAAGGTATTACCCGTTTTAGCCCGCCTGCCGATTTACAAAAGGTCAACGACTCCCACTTCAGTTTATTCACCGCAGAAGATGGCTTGCAGGGCAACGAATTCAATACCGGCGCCTGGCATGTAGACGCCAATGGCATTCTGTACTTTGGAGGAACCAATGGCATCAACTGGTTTGACCCCGTCAAATATACCGGCGCCAATCCCCAGGCGCCCGTGGTCATTACACAGGCCTCTATCAACAATAAACCCTGGGAAGGTGATACCGCTATTACCTACAAAAAAATATTGAACCTGCCCTGGCACCAGAATTCACTTTCCTTCAGCTTTGCTGCCCTGGATTTTGTAGCACCAGGTAAGATCATTTACTATTACCAGTTGTATCCTTATGATAAAAACTGGGTAGAAGCCGGCAATAGAAATTATGCAGCTTACACCAATATCCCACCCGGTGAGTATACCTTCAGAGTTAAAGCGTGGGGCCCCAACATGGGTACCAAAGATGCGGAAGCCACCCTTTCCATCATCATAACACCTCCTTTCTGGAAAACCTGGTGGTTTATAGGCCTGCTCGTATTGGCCCTGGGCACATTACTCTATATGCTTTATCAGTACCGTATCAATCAGCTGATCGCTTTACAGAAAGTACGTAACCGTATTGCTACCGACCTGCACGATGACATAGGATCTACCCTCACCAATATCAGCATCCTGTCCGAACTAAGCCGCCAGAAGCTCGACAGGCAGGAAGAAGCAGGCGTATTCCTCAACCGCATAGCAGAAGAAGTGAACAATTCAAGCCAGGCCCTCGATGATATTGTATGGAGCATCAATACCAACAATGACACCCTGGAGCAAACCGTGGCGCGAATGCGACGTTATGCCGCCGAGATATTTGATGGGGCCAACATTCATTATTCCCTGCAACTCGATGAGCACTTTGCGCAACGCAAGTTGAATATGGAGCAGCGGCGCGACTGCTTCCTTTTATTCAAAGAAGTGATCAACAATATCTACAAGCATGCCGATGCCCGTGAGGTCAGCATCCGCGTATGGCTGGAAGGCAATCAACTACACATGACCATCGAAGATGATGGGAAAGGATTTGATCCCACCCAGGTCACCCACCGCAATGGCCTGAAGAATATGCAACAACGGATTGCAAAATGGAAAGGCCAGCTCCAGATCCAATCAGCACCCGGTAAAGGCACCCGCACCACCCTCAACTTTCCCGTCAACTGATTATCCCTTCGAAGCAAAGGATTGCTGACTGTCGATTGCCGCCCTCCCCCTCAAATGAGCGATACCACTTAGTAGTAACAGAAGCTTACCTTTATATCATGAGAGCCAGGATTGCTATTTTTGAGGACAATGACAGGCTGCGCGAATCGCTCGCCTACCTGTTAAAGATGAACGACTACGACGTGGTAGGCGATTATAACCAGTGTAACGATGCGGCGAATATTGCCAGGGTATACAAACCCGATGTGGTACTCATGGATATTGACATGCCCGGTGAGTCCGGCATCAGGGGTGTGCAATTGATCAAAGAAGCACAACCCAAAACCGCCGTTATTATGTACACCGTGTTTGAAGATGATGACAAGCTCTTCCAATGCCTCTGCGCCGGCGCCAATGGTTACCTGCTCAAAAAGACACCTCCTGCCAAATTGTTTGATGCCATTCAGGAAGTATTGGAAGGAGGCGCGCCCATGTCGCCTACCATCGCCAAAAAAGTGCTCAATACCTTCCAGACCAGGCCCGACAGTAATAAATACCACCTTTCCCCCCGCGAAATAGAAGTACTCCAATGGCTCGCTAAAGGATACAGCATCAAGCTCATAGCATCCGAAATGAAACTTGCTTTCGATACCGTACGCGCCCATCTCAAAAACATCTATCAGAAACTCCATGTCAACTGTGGCAAAGAAGCCATCGCCAAAGCCCTGAGCGAAAGGATCGTATAATAGACCTCTTCGCTGCCCCGCGTAGTATTCCTCACTCAAAAAGGCGATTGCATACCACACGCCCAGGGCAGACCTTTGTAAGTACATTAACCCCAGTCCTGTACCAGACATTTTTCGATTACCTCGAATAAAGATTTTTTTAGCGGAATACCTGCGGGTATTTAACCAGAGAATAAAGAGCGGTGATACTTATGGCAGGCGTTAAACCAGTTAAACATTAATGCCACCAGCAAGGCTGGTGTTCTCATCAGCCTTTCTTTTTTGCTTCTTCATTGTTTGCCAATTATAAAAAGTCCGGTGTGCCGCATAACAGCGCCACTTATGAGTACCCAGTAATGGTTACTCCCTTACCATCATAAGCCACTCTCCAAAAGCAAAAAGCCCGTCTTTACAACGGGCTTTTTGAAATATAGCTTTAAAAATTATTCCACACAATTTACCTTCGAAGCAAAAGACTCACGACTCTCAACTCACGACTCATAACTCCAACAAAGTCTTCACCGGATCTTTACCAAACAACAACAGTTCCGGATTCTCCAGCAATTCTTTCACCCTTACCAGGAAGCTTACAGACTCACGACCGTCAATGATACGGTGGTCATAACTCACAGCCAGGTACATCATGGGTTTAATTACTACCTGTCCGTTGATCGCCATCGGGCGCTCCTGTATCTTGTGCATACCGAGGATCGCACTCTGTGGAAGGTTGATGATCGGAGTACTCATCAAAGAACCAAACACACCGCCATTCGTGATCGTGAAAGTACCACCCTGCAATTCTTCCATCGAAAGCTTATTATCCCTGGCTTTACCCGCCAGCTCAATTACTTTCTTTTCTATATCTGCCATGCTGAGACTTTCTACGTTGCGGATCACAGGTACCGTCAAACCGCGTGGAGTAGAAACAGCAATAGAAATATCTACATAATCATGGTATACCAGCTGGTCTCCATCGATATAAGCATTCACCGCCGGCCATTCCTGTAAAGCGATCGCAGCAGCTTTCGCAAAGAAACTCATGAAACCAAGGCCCACACCATGTGATTCTTTGAACTTGTCCTTGTACTTGCTACGGATTTCCATGATCCGGCTCATGTCAGCCTCGTTGAACGTGGTGAGCATCGCCGTCGTATTCTTGGCCTCTACCAGCCTGCGGGAGATCGTCTTCCGCAACTGACTCATCTTTTCACGACGTTGATCCCTGTTAAAGAGCGCTTTACCACCTGTTACTTTGCCGGGATTCGACAAAGCAGCCAGTACGTCATCTTTCACGATCTTGCCCTGGTAGCCGCTGGGCGTCACAGTCTTGGGATCTACTTTCTTATCTGCTATGATCGCAGCAGCTACAGGTGTAGCTTTAATATCATTCGGAACAGTTGTTACAGGTGCTTGAGAAGCAGGTTTGGCTTCCGCGGCAGGAGCAGCTTTCGCTTCTTCTTTTTTAGGTGCAGGCGTACCATTGGAAGCAGCCGCGCCTTCAGGCTTGGTAGCTGTGTCATCAATAGAAGCCAGTGTATCGCCAATATTCAGCGTATCCCCTTCCTGGGCCGCACGTTTCAAAATGCCAGCCTTTTCCGCATTGACTTCAAAAGTTGCTTTTTCGCTTTCCAGTTCAGCTATCACTTCATCCCTTTCTACATAATCGCCATCATTCTTTACCCATTTGAGTAAAGTCACTTCGCTGATTGATTCTCCTACTGTCGGAACTTTAATATCGATCATATATTATGTTTCTTATTTTGATCCGGCCCTATCGGGTCCTTGCAAATATCGGCTTTGTTCTGATTCGGATTTTATTCAATTTTAAATGACAATTGGCCTTCCAGCTTCTTCCTCTCTAAATGCTGAATGCCGTATCAATGATCTCCGTCTGCTCCAGCGTATGCACTTTCATGTATCCCGTTGCAGTAGAAGCACTCGGCTGTCGGCTGATCACACCATAATTAATAGATTTCAGGTTCATTTGCAGGAAAGCCGCAGCGCCCATATTGAGCGGCTCTTCCTGTACCCAAAACCAGGTGGCCTTGCTGTATTTCGCATACAAAGCTTCCAGTTGCTTCAGCGGCAGCGGGTACAATTGCTCTACCCGGATGATCGCCGTATCCTTCCTGCTCTCTTTCTGCTGACGTTCAGCCAGATCGAAGTATACCTTACCACTGCAGAACAATACTTTCTTCACCTCATTGGCATCGCCCACAAAAACATCATCGATCACCTCTTTAAATCCACCTTCCAGGAACTCCTGTTTAGGTGAGTAAGTGCCCGCATGACGCAGGTTGGCTTTTGGAGAGAAGTTGATCCACGGTTTCCGGAATGGCCAGGCCAGTTGCCTGCGCAGCGCATGGAAGAAGTTGGCCGAAGTAGTAATATTCGTAGCTACCATATTCAACTCAGCACACATCTGTAAAAATCTTTCCATACGGGCACTGCTGTGCTCAGGTCCCTGACCCTCATAACCGTGCGGCAACAACATACCTACACCATTCATCCGGTTCCATTTCTGTTCTCCTGCAGCAATGAACTGGTCGATCATCGTTTGCGCGCCGTTACAGAAATCACCAAACTGTGCTTCCCACAGTACAAGCGCATTGGGGTTAGCCATGGCATAGCCATATTCAAATCCCAGCACACCATATTCACTCAGTAAAGAGTTATAAATTCTGAACTTACCCTTTGCATCAGGAATATTGCCCAGGCGGCTGTAAGCTTTATCCGTATTCTCATCGCGCAGCACCGCATGACGGTGAGAAAAAGTACCACGCTTTACATCCTGTCCGCTCATTCTTACATCCTTGCCATCCAGCAGCAGGCTGCCATAGGCCATCAATTCACCTGTAGCCCAGTCTATTTTGCCTTCGTCATTGTACAACTTCACCTTGTCCTGCAATATCTTTTCTACTTTCTTCAATGGCTTGAAATCATCAGGCCATTTCATAAGTGCATCGAATACCTTTTTGAAATCCCCTTCATTGATGGCAGTAACCGGGCTCTGGTCAAAATCTTCCGGGTTGGCCTTCCGCAGCACCTTCCAGTCCAGCTCAGGTTGCTGATAGTGATAAGGTAAAGGATTTTGCTTTACCTCATCCAGGCGCTCCTGCAAATCCGCCCAGAACTTCTTCTCCATTTCTTTGGCCATCTCCTTGGCATCCGCCTCACCATTTTCCAACAGGTAAGTCGTATAGACTTCCCGTGGATTCGCATGCTTATCAATCAAAGCATACAATTGCGGTTGCGTGAACTTGGGGTCATCACCTTCATTGTGACCATGACGGCGATAACAAACCATATCAATAAATACATCCGTATTAAACTCCTGGCGATAGCGCGTGGCGATCTCCACACATTTAACCACCGCTTCTGCATCATCACCATTCACGTGCATTACCGGCGCCTGGATCATGGCAGCCAGCGAAGTACAATAGTCTGAGCTCCGTGCATCTTCAAAGTCTGTCGTAAAACCGATCTGGTTATTGATCACAAAGTGGATCGTACCACCCGTATAATAACCTTCCAGGTCACTCATCTGCACTACTTCGTACACAATGCCTTGTCCGGCTACCGAAGCATCACCATGAATGAGGATCGGTAATATTTTATCAAAATCACTTTCGTACAATACATCTGCCTTGGCACGTGCAAAACCTACCACCACAGGATCTACAGCTTCCAGGTGCGAAGGATTGGGCATCAGCTTCAGGTGAACCGTTTTGTCATTGGGTGTTTGCACTTCACTGCCATAACCCATATGGTATTTTACGTCCCCACTGCCCATTGTCTGGTCCAGCTTGGCCGTACCTTCAAATTCACTGAAGATCTGCTCATAGGTCTTACCCATCACGTTGGCCAACACATTCAAGCGGCCCCGGTGCGCCATACCGATCACTACTTCCTGCACATTAAAATCTGCAGCCGTATTGATGATCGCGTCCAGCGCCGCAATCGTCGTTTCACCGCCTTCCAGCGAGAAACGTTTCTGACCAATATATTTCGTGTGCAGGAATTTTTCAAACATTACACCCTGATTCAGCTTTTCCAGGATACGCTTTTTCTGCGTCACAGCGATGGGCTTGTTGAAATTGCGCTCCATCTCATTCGTGAGCCAGTCTACTTTCTTCTGATCACTGATGTATTTAAACTCAATACCTACATGTGCCGCATAGCACTTTTGCAGGTGAGCGAGAATATTGCGGAGCGTAGTAGTGCCCAGGCCGATCATATTACCAGCATGGAAAGTCTTATCCAGGTCCTCTTCCGTAAAACCGAAAAAGGCCAGGTCCAGGTTCGCGCCCCTGTCTTTCCGGGGACGGATAGGATTGGTCTTGGCAATCAGGTGCCCCTTATTGCGGTAACCGAGGATGAGCCGGTAAGCCCCTACCTCCTTTTTCCAGTCAATGCCGCCGGCAACGCCAGCAGGAGCCTCGGCCACAGCCGTACCATTGGCGCCGGACTTCACTTCGCCGATGGCAAAGTCAAATCCTTCAAAAAATTTCTTTAGTTCCGGATCTACAGTATTGGGGTCTTTTACAAAATCCTGGTAGAGACTCTCAATAAAAGCCGGAGATGAACTGGTGATGTACGAAAAGTCCTTCATGAAGAAGCCATTGAATGCTAAAAGAATATAGGTATTTAAAATCGGGGTACAAATATAGCCACAGATTCCTTGATTAACAGCCTATCAGGCCATTTTATTGCTTTACATAACAAGGAATGATCGATACTTGTTCTAAATTAGCCGCTATCGCGGCAATTGGTTATCCGGCAGTTGCACATTAAAAGCGTTTTAATGCCGGTACGCCTCAAAATAAATCAGGGTTTATTTTTGAATATTCCTTGCAGGTCATTACCTTTGCCGTCCTAAATTTTTCGAAAGAACATGGCAAATCATAAGGCTACCAAAAAAGATGTGCGTCAGGCTACAAAACGCAGGGAAAGAAATAAGTATTACGGTAAAACAACCCGTAATGCCATCCGTGACCTGAAAGCCTTGAAGACGGGTAAGGAAGCTACTGAGCAAATGCCGGACGTTGCCTCAATGATCGACAAACTCGCTAAAAGAGGTATCATTCACAAGAACAAGGCAGCTAACCTCAAAAGTAAGCTGACTAAGAAAGTGAACGCTCTGGCTGCGGCAAAATAGTTTTTCCGAGACTCTTCATAAAGCTACTGTAGTCCCCTCATTCGTGACGGGACTATTTTTTTATGCCCGGCCATCACCCCATTACCTGATAATCAATCATATAGTCCATTCTCCTGGCCCCATTTCTCCCTTTTTTAACGATCTTACTACCAATAATAGGCTTTTGCCTTTCATTTAATTTCATTATTTTTAACACTATACATATTCTTGTAATCGATATGTGATAAAAGCTGACGAGGACCTATAGAGGATATATAGAGGAGTTATAGAGGACATGACGAGGACTCTATCCGTATATTCTTCCTGTATTACCCCTATTACATCCTGATTCCATTCATATCCCTCACCTGGCTCCGCCATATCTCCGGAAGGGTTCCGGAATATCTCCGGCATATCGCACCCACATCACATTCCCATCACACCCATATCCTGTTCATATCAGGGTAAACACCCAACCATCCTAAAGGCTGCAGACGTCCTTATAAACCTATAAGACAATATACCTTAACCATCTTTTTATGAATACCCACCCTTTTAAATGCCTGCCTCTTTTATTGCTTGCCCTCTTAATTGCCCGGACTTCCTCCGCCCAGGAATCCCCCTGGAACCTGGATCTTGAACAGTTCAACCCCCAGTACCAGACCTTCAGCCCCTGGTACAAAACCTTCTTTTACAAAAAAGAATACCAGGTCCTGCCCGACAGCACCACCCGTCAGCACGGCCGCTACTCCGTACGCATCCGGTATGCCCCCGATGCCCCCAACGGGGCAGATGGACAGTTTGTAAACAGCATTCCCATCGACGTTCCCTGCAAAAAGCTGGGTTTTTCCTTTTATGCTAAACTGAAAGGCGAAAGTGGCGGCGCCGTCAGCTTCCTCCTCAGCAAGGACAGGGGAGAAAAAAAGTATGAATCTACCAGTTTCAAGATCAAGGACACCACAGGCTGGGTACTGTATACCGGTGAACTCGATGCCAGTAAATTCAGTTTCCCCCTCGACCACCTGCGCATTACAGCAGTATATGCAGGAAAAGAGACCATGTGGCTCGACAATTTCACCCTCCTGGCCGATGGAAATCCCATCCAGGACATCCCATCCTTCTGCAAACCCATCAATGAAAAGATACAGGCCCTTACCTCCACACAGATCAGCCGGCTTGCCCTCCTGGCCCAAACCTGGGGTTTCCTGAAGTATTACCACCCCGAAGTAGCCAAAGGCAACCTCAGCTGGGACATGGAATTGTTTCGCATGATACCTGTAGCCAAAAACACCACCAGCGATCAAGCCTTCAGCGATTCCCTGCTCAGTTGGATCAATGGCCTGGGCACAATAAATCCCTGTCGTAATTGCACTACTGATATTCCCAAAGAAGCCCTCACCTACAACATCGACCTGGCCTGGATGAAAGACCAACACTTTTCCCCTGCCCTCCAGGAAAAGTTTCAATTCCTCCTGGCCAACCGTCACAAAGGCCAGGGCTATTACCTGAAATACGAAACCGCCGGACAAGCCTCTTTTCCCAATGAAGCGGAATACTGGTGGCGCAATGCCCAATACCCCAACGAGCATTTTCGCTTACTCACCTTATTCCGTTACTGGAATATGATCCATTATTTTTCTCCCTATAAGAATGTCATTGGCCGCAACTGGAATGAAGTCTTGTATGAATACCTCCCCCGCATGGCAGAAGCTCCAGACTCCCTTTCCTACAACAAAGCCGTACTGCAATTGATCCTGAGCGTAAATGACTCACACGCCTATAGCTACAATACCGTTGTGGCCAAACAGTACAACATGTATTTGCCTGTACTCGCCTATGCTATGGGCGAAGAACTGGTCGTTACCACCATTTACAATGATTCACTTGCCGCATTGGCAGGATTGCAGAAAGGTGATGTCATTGAAAAAGTAAATGGCCGCACCATAAAAGAGTTGATAGAAGAAAGAAAAATATTCGCAGGCGGCTCCAATCTAATGGCCACTTTAAGATTCCTGAGCAGTGGCAATTACCTCACCGGCGGCACAGAACCTACCGTACAATTGACCATACGAAAGAACGGAACCACCTTTACCAAACAGGTCCAACGCTATCCATTCGCCAGTTTTAATTATCGCTATAAGCCCGATAGCACCTTTTGGAAAATACTACCCGGCAATATTGGCTATGTCAATATGGGAATACTGGAAAAGAAACAGGTCGATTCCATGATGCAGGCTTTGAAGAACACCCGGAGCATCATTTTTGATATCCGCAACTATCCCCGTGGCACCATGTTACCCATCACCGCATACCTCACCGACACCCCCATCACCTATGCCCGTACCACCGGGCCCGACTTCGATTATCCCGGCGCTTTCAGGTGGGACAAATTCGATGATAAATGTGGCCCCCTCTTCGATAAGCCAAAAGATCGCTTTCTATATACCGGTAAAGTGATCATACTTGTAAACGAATATGCACAAAGCCATGCGGAATGGAGCGCCATGGGATTTCAATCCATACCCGGCTGCTATACCATAGGCAGCCAAACCTCCGGCGCCGATGGCAATGTAGCCCGGATCGTATTACCAGGTGGCTATTCCACCTACATGACCGGACTCGGCGTATTTTACCCTGATAATTCGCCTACACAAAGATTAGGCGTGAAGATCGACCAGGTATTGCGTCCCACTCCCCAGGGCATTGCTGCTGGAAGGGATGAGGTACTCGAAGCTGCCATCACACATATCAATAAATAAGATCCTTGATCACATGAAGTGGACAATACATTAAAACGCCCATAAATTTAAGTGAAAAGGAGCCCTGTTGACCTTAGTTAAACAGGGCTTCCTTATTTTTATGCCACAACCATTTACAATGAGAAGACTTCTACTGCTTTTTTGTGCTTTGATCCCCTCCCTCCTTTTTGCCCAAACCATCCCTACTAAATACGAACAATCCCACTTCCAGGAAACACCCACTTACCAGGAAGCTATTGCCTGGTGGAAAATGATGGATACCAGGTTCCCCCAGATCAGCATGCGCGCCATGGGTCCCAGCGATGCCGGCTTTCCCCTCCACCTCATCATCGTAAGTCCCGATAAAGATGTAGACATTGCCAGCCTGAAAAAGAAAGACAAACGTTTTATCCTCATCAACAATGGCATCCACCCCGGAGAGCCCGATGGCATCGATGCCACCATGTTACTCGTTCGTGATATCGTAACCAATAAAAAGACCTTGCCCTCCAATGTAGTACTGGCCATTATACCCGTATACAATATTGGCGGCTGCCTCAACCGCAGCCCCTTCTACCGCGTAGATCAGAACGGGCCCAAAGAATTTGGCTTCCGCGGCAATTCACAAAACCTCGACCTCAACAGAGATTTCATCAAAGCAGATTCCAAAGAAGCAAGGTCCTTCGCTGAAATATTCCACTTACTCGATCCCGATGTATTTGTCGATAACCACGTAAGCAATGGAGCCGATTACCAGCACATCATGACCCTCCTCACTTCCCAGCATAGTAAGCTCGGCGGCGTGATGGGCGAATACATGAACAAACAATTTGAGCCGGGCATGTATGGCCTGATGAAAGAGAAAGGCTACGACCTCGTGCCCTATGTAAGTTTTGGAGGCGGCACACCCGATATGGGCCTTACCGCTTATTTTGATGGCCCCCGTTACAGCAGTGGCTATGCTACCCTTTGGCACACCTTTGCTTTTGTACCCGAAACACATATGCTGAAAACCTATGAGCAGCGCGTACAATCCACCTACGCACTCATGGAAAGCTTCATCGCCTTCACCGCTAAGAACAGCAGCACCATCAAACAACTGCGTGAGCAAACCAAACAAGCAGTAAAGCAGCAAACAGATTTTCCCGTTAGCTGGGTGCTCGACAGGAACAGATCAGCCACCGTTACCTTCAAAGGATTTGAAGCCACCCGCAAACCCAGCGACGTATCAGGCTTACCAAGGTTGTTCTACGACCGCACCAAACCCTATGAAAAAGAACTGAAGTATTACAACTATTTCGACGCAAAGACCACCATCAAAAAACCAGCAGCCTATATCGTTCCGCAAGGTTGGTGGAAAGTGATCGATCTGCTCAAACTTAATAAGGTGCAGATGACCCCGTTTGCAAAAGACACCGTTATAGAAGTAGAAGCCTATCGCATTGAAGATTACAAAGCCGCTCCCCGCCCCTATGAAATGCACCACATGAACAGCGATGTGAAAGTGAGTACCAGTCTCCAAAAGATAGCCTTCCGCAAAGGCGATTATTACATTCCCTTAAACCAGGTAGCCAACCGTTTCCTGGTCGAAGTACTCGAGCCACAGGGCGATGACTCCTATTTTGCCTGGAATTATTTTGATGGCATACTCGGACAAAAAGAAGGCTTCAGCGGTTATGCTTTTGAAGACATTGCAGCCCAATACCTCAAGGAACATCCCGACCTCAAAACAAAACTGGATGAAAAGAAAGCAACAGATTCTACACTGACCAAAAGTGCAGCAGCCCAACTAGATTTTGTGTACAGAAACTCTCCCTTTTTTGAGCCGGCCTATATGCGGTACCCCGTATATAGAATTATTAAATAGAAGCTTTAGTCTATGAAGTATAAATTTTACTTTATCCTGTTTGTACTGGTCAGCTTTGGCCTCAGTGGTTTTGCACAAAAGAAACAACGCGATTCCGTACGCAAATACTTCGACAGCCGGCTGGCCTTTACCAATAAAGCCAATATGGATTTCGCAGCAATGGCTGTACGCGATGGTGATCATTGGCTGGTGGTATCCGTATACCCCGATACAAGTCTGTTATTAAGAGCGTATTTCAAGGACGAAAAGCTAACCATAAAGGATGGCCCTTTCACCCTTTATCATCCCTACAAAATAAAAGCCGTAGAAGGCCACTTTATTAATGATGTGAAGCAGGGTCCTTTCAAAACATGGCATCCCAATGGCCGGTTGAAAGATTCCGGATTCTATATCAATAATTTTCAAACCGGCGAGTGGCATACCTGGAATGAAGAAGGTCAACTCACAGCCATCCTGCATTACCAGGATTCCGCTAATATTAAAACAATAGCCCGCGCCTGGGCAAACCCCGATGAAAAACGTCCATCGATTTTAGTCGGCGATACAAGCATTGGTATATTGAACGGTACCGCCATGAGGTATTACCCTTCAGGCCAGCTACAGGATTCAGGTAGTTATAAACTCAACCGCAAGCACGGCACCTGGAAATATTGGTATGCCAACGGCCAAATGGAATCAACAGGCTCTTATGCACATGGTCAACAGGAAGGCGAATGGGAATTTTTCCGGGAGTCAGGTATCCGCAGCAGCAAAGAAAAATATGTAATGAATAAAGTAACAGCCCTCGAATGCTATGATGAACAGGGTACTTTTTCAGGCAACACCTGCCCCCTCCAGAAACCTCCCGTCGCCCTGGGCAAATTCATGGATTTTGACAAATATGTATTGGACAATATTTACTGGCCCGAAGAGCTTGCCAATGTGGCCCTCCAGGGGAAAGTGATCATAGAATATACCATCAGCAAAGAAGGAGAATTGATAGACCTGAAGGTATTGGATACACCACACAAACTCATGGCCATGGCCGTAATGAAATTTTTCAACTCACTGAAATGGTCCCCTGCGGTTTCACACAACCGCCCCGTTGCCCGTACCATGCGGTATGAAGTTCCTTTTTTCCGGTAAGTACATTGGCTGGATAAAAAATATTGCCGGCAACCACACATTATCATTAAAGACCATCCATTCTCTTACGGAAGAAAGGCCCTCCAATCGCCGCTTCCTCCTGTAACTGAATTAGAAAGACATTAATCTTTTATCACAATCGTTCATACAACAGCAGCCTGTACTAACTTTATGGTTGTAACAGCTTGTCATTGTCATGAAAATATATTTACTCATACCTACAGTATGGGCATTACTCGCTGTCTCCCATTCCAGGGCCCAGCATAGTACGCCCGTTGCTTCTAAATCTTTGTTGATCCCCATTGGTCTGCATTCACCACCACACGCCACATCCTCTCTGATCATTGATAAAAAGCACCGGCAACAAAGCCTCATCACTGGTTTTGCTACTAATGGTGATACTTTATTTGCAGGAGGCTATAAACATGGCCGCCTTCATGGCAGTTGGATGAGTTGGTATCATCCCCGGCAACTTTGTGATTCCGGAAGACTGATACGCAATGTACCCGATGGTGAATGGAAAAGCTGGTACAGCAATGGAAGTCTTCGTTCTGTTCGTAACTACAGTGCCTACATGTTGCACCGTATAAAAGATGAAATACCCCGCCGGCAGACAAAAGCCACTTTCTTTGCCATTACAGATATCGCAAAGACAGATCCCTCTTATGCCTGGCAATTACTTACACCCGTTTATTCCTACATTACCCTTGCCATGAATGCAGCAGATCCTCATCTTGCTTCACCCCGCTCACTGGAAGACCGCGTGGAACAAAATATCCTCACTGGCTTTCATCCTTATTTACCTCCTTTTACAGAATGTGTGCACCACGGATTATACATGAATTACTACCCCGATGGCAATGTAAAAGATTCAGGAATGTATGTCAATGGTCTGCGGGAAGGCGTATGGGTGGAATGGATCAACAACCGCGCCATGCGCTCCACTGGCGCTTACCACCGTGGTCTCAGACAGGACAGCTGGAAGTATTATGCTACATCCGGAAAGCTGATAGGCGTTAAAACTTACAACAGAAGGGGTAAAGAGATTGCTCGAAAGAAGTTTATAAATAGCGAAGAACAGAATAATCAATAATTATTAATTAAAAGTTATTGATTATTGGAGGAACTTCTGACACTGAATGTATTTTCAGGAAGATCAATTCAACTTCTGTTGCTTCGCCAGTCTCCGTGCAATAAAGTAAGCACTGGCTACAATCGTTACACTCAGGTAGCCCACCCAATGATAGCGTTGTATTTTTCCATGTTCACCTTCCACTACAATCATCCCGGCAATAATAGAAGCAAGCCCTGTAAACAATTGCTGGAAAGATGAAATAAAACTCATGAACTGTCCGCGCTGTGCCGGAATGACCACCGTAGTGATCATCGCCTGCGCTGGTATATTACGACCCGAAGAGAATACAAACCATATCGCGAAAATGGCCAGTACAGCCACAAAAGGAATATCAGGCATATTCGTAATGAAAAAGATCGGCACCAGCGAACAAAACAGGCAAATCGTAAAGATGCGGAACTTGCCATACTTGTCCGACAGCTTACCGATGATAAAGGAAGACACCAGCGTAAAACCACCTCCGATCATGTATATAAGAGGCGTTTGTGTTTTGGAGAATCCCTTATTAAACTCCATATAGGGATTAATAAAAGGAATGATCATAAAATGCCCCATCATCAGGAAACCCGCCATCAGCAAAGCTGTCAACTGCGGCTTGTTACGTACAATATCACCCAGCACTTTGGCCACATCCGGTTTAAAAGGTTGATCACCTGCAGGTACCAGGTGTGTTCTCATAGCCGGCAGGAAACGTATAATAAAAGGCAACAGACAAACACCCACTATTCCAATAAAAATAAAAGGCGCATGCCAGCTGATAAGACTGGCGAGGTATAAGCTGAAAGGTACCCCTACAATAGAGGCCACAGAAAATGCCATGAAGATCGTGCCCATCGCCTGCCCTCTTTTTTCATAAGGGAAAATATCTGCAATGATCGACAGCACCTGCGCACCGATCAATCCACCAAACAAACCCGTCAATATCCGGGCAGCCATCAACAAACCAGGATCAGGCGCAATACCACAACACACCGTACCAATAATGAATCCAATATAGGCAAAGAGCAATACCTTCTTGCGGTCAAACTGGTCTACATAAAAAGCAGCGATCAGTCCCGATATACAGGCCGTAACAGGATACGCCGCCACTATCCAGCTGAAGAAATGCGTCGACATCTTGAAATACGGCATGAGATAATTACCCAAAGGCATCATGATCATGAAATCAAGAATATGGGTAAAATTCAAACAGGCGAGAATGAAGAGAATGATCCTTTCCTTACGACTCATAAAGCTGCTCCGGTTTAATAGTTTACCAAAGCAACAACAATTATTCAGGATTGTTGGAATGCAGTAACCAATAATCATTAATTAATAATTATCGATTACTGCATTACTGCTGACATTCCATAGTTTATATGCTCATCACTGGTGCAACACCAACCTAATGCGCCACAGCCTTTTCTCTTACTTTATAATTGCCGGGAACAGTACCCGCAGAGCGCGTAAGCCGGTTCCAGGAATTGATCTGAACAACAGCCAGTGTAAGATAGGCGATCTCCTTCTTGGTAAAATATTTGTCCAGTTCGTCATGAATATGATTACTGTGCTCTTCAGCAGCCATATGCGTAAGCGTTTCCGCAAAAGCCAGTACAGCCTGCTCTTTGGGAGTATAATAAGGCGTTTCACGCCAGGCCGATACAGAAATGATCCTCAACGGCGTCTCGCCTGCATGAATCGCTTCTTTGTAATGCATATCGATGCAATAAGCACAACTGTTAATTTGAGATACACGCATCTTAATGAGGTGTAGCAGCGTAAGATCAAGTCCTGACTTACCAATATAAGCTTCCACCTGCGCCATTACCTGGTACATCCCTTCCGGCATTTCTGAATAAGGAATCCTTTCCATATAATTTTGTTTTGATGATTTATACATAGAAAACAAAACTGGAAAGAAAAACGTGACAGGTTCCGGCAATTATTTTTGAAGTTCTTTCAGCTTATCAGGATTTCGCATGAAATAGAAATTCTCTACACGCCCATCCCGGATCGAGAAAATTTGGCAGGTAACCAGTACGTTATCAAGATAATAAAACAAGGCGGGTTCATGATTGACCATTCCTTTTTCAACATGGGCATCCTTGTAATTTTTGGTATAGACACCCATCAGGAAGCTCGTCACTGCTTTAATGCCAACCAGCGGCCGTGTAGCAGCAATCGCTTTTCCGCCTCCGTCCGATAGCAGCACGATCTCATCATGAAATAGTTGCTCCAATTGCCGTGTATTCCCTTCTTGAATAGCGGAGAGGTACTTATCAATATGATCAGTTTCGGCAGGTTTATGTGCAACCGGCGTTCCTTTGTGCAATTGTTCTTTCGCCCGGCTCAGGAGCTTCCTGGAATTCTCCACACTGATATCCAAAACTTCTGCAATCTCTTCATGTTCATAGTCGAAAGCCTCTTTCAGGATGAACACCGCTCTTTGCCGGACATTTAGCTTTTCCATTAATACCATGAGCGAATAAGACAACACTTCTTTTTGCATGATCCCTGCGTCTGCCTTTTCTGTAGCTACCGGTTCCGGCAACCAGGGGCCGGGGTATTCTCCCACCAGTTTCGCCTGGCGTTTCTTGGCATTGATAGAAAGATTGATCACCGTCCTGATCAGGTAGTTCCTTTTATCATCGATCTTACTACCATCTATATCCATGAATTTCAGGAAGGCATCCTGCACAATGTCTTTGGCTTCTTCCAGTGTACCGAGAATATTATAAGCGTAGGTCGTCAATAGCGGTCTTAACTCGTCCATACATTTGTGGATAAGAGCGCAAAGATACGGGAAAGAAGAGTTGCGGGTCAAGGGCCAAAAGCCGGAAGTCGTAATCACGAATAATGGGAAAACAAAAGAGCGACTGCCAGGGGCAATCACTCTTTTGTTTAAATAGCTTGTTCATTCGTAATGCACACAATAAACTGTCAATAGCAATAATTTATTAATTAATAATTATTGCGTAACCCTGATTACACCTGCTCCATTGTAAGAATGGTATTCTCCATTATACATCGCATCTGCACTTACAGGCCCCATCCGGTACAATCCCGGCGATACTGCACGCACCGCATAATAGTACGTTTGACGCGAGTTATTCAGGTCTACAAACAGGTTAATACGGTCATCCCGCACATCCAGGTACGTAGGCGTATGCGCATCCTTGATCCAATCCATACCCGGTATTTCTTTCGTACGGGGATTCTCTATTTCAAAACCAGCCGGCAACAGGTCCGTGATCACCACATTCTCCACATCACCGCTATAAGCTTTTTCCAAAGTGATCTGTACGATCACCATATCATTCTGCTTAAAGGAATTTCCACTCACCACACGGCCATAACGGTCGAAGAATTTACGGCGCACGCGGATGTAGCTATCCTCTTCTTTATACGCTCCGCTCACACTGATACCCTCACTTTGCCAGAAGTAATAGAGCCTTCCCTCCCCCTTGGTCGTAATCTCTATATTATTGTTGCCAAGCTGCTGCGCATTTAATTTCAGCGTATTGGCTTCTGCCTTGCCCACCGTTTTACCATTTACCTTCACCTCCGCCGTAACCGTAGCTTTATTCGCAGCCCGGGCCTGCTTACCAAGCGCCAGGAAGCTGAAAGAACATTCCTGTGTGCTGTACCACGTACGTTGCTTCAGCTGCTTGGCTACATGCGCCGTCATGATAGGTATTTGTGGATTACCGGGGTCTACATCCAGCAGCGCATTTAATGACACCGCTTCATCCCGGATATCCGAATAGAAGCTGCCACCTGTTTGTGCCACAGATACTTCTCCCGTAAAAGACGTAGGCAGCAATTCCCTGAACTTCGCTTTATCACCTGCAATCGCATACGCTACACCCAGCAGGTATTTTCCATCCAGGCTCAGCAATGATGGATTCGCCTTATAATAGTTCATCGTCGAAACATTCGCCTTACCGGCCAATGCCAGCACATACAGACTGTAAGCAACTTCTTTGGGCGCAATCTTCTTTTGCTCCTTCTGATTATAATAGTAGTTGATCGTCTCCTTACTCCTGAGCTGGTTATTCATATAGCTGGTAAGACCACTCAGCAAACTCTTATCTACATCAAAACCTGCCTTCTGTGCTTCAATAAGGAAGTGAGCAGCATAGATAGAGGTCCACCATTGTTCAGTGCCTTCCCCATCCCATAACGTCACACCGCCTGTGCGCAACTGCCGCATCTTAATTTTACGGATCGCTTCCAGTACATTCCAGTTGGCCCCGGAATTACCCGCTTGCTTTACCTGCATTTGCTGCGCCATGTCATCGAAATACAATTGGGGGAAAGCAGCCGATACCGTTTGCTCCGTACAACCATAAGGATATTGCACCAGGTAGCGCAATTGCTTACCCAGCTCCAGTGCAGGACTGCGACTCACCACCAGCTGGTAATCAGAACTACCCGCCATGAAATCATTCAATGGTATATTGATCCGTTGCGTATTACCTCCCGTAAGACTGCCGGCTCCTGTCACCACCTGCAAAGGTGAAGCAGGACGAACACTGATCTCCGTTTCGTCAGAAAACTTCTCTCCCAATCCCTGTACTTCCACCGACACTTTACCTACATTAACCGCCGGCGCAGCCACTACCTGGAATATTGCGCGGCTTTCACTATTGGCATTCAGCGATACCGATTGTTTACTGTCACCTACTACTTTCAGCGGTCCCGTCACAGATAAGGTGGCCGTAGCCGAAGTACTTTTGGCCGTGGTATTCGTAATGATCACCGGCACAGTAGCCGTATCACCCGGACTCAGGAACCTGGGCAGCGCTGTACTCAGTACCAATGGATCAGCCACCGTAATCGCACTCTCACTGCTGCCAAAGCTTTCATCTTTATAGGCAACCGCCATCAACCTTACCTCACCACTGAATTGGGGAATATCAAATTCAAAGCTGGCATTACCACTGCCGTCAGCTTTGGCAATACCGCTCCAGTAAGAAACGATCTTGATGCGTTTGGCAGGCATGGGATTCGTCCGCTTATTCATTTCCAGGTCACCATCACCACCCGTGCTGCTCAATCGCGCTCTTAATTCAGGGAATAAGAGCGGGTACATATCATAAGCCTGCACTTCCAGCGATTTGGGCGCATAGAAGTAGCCATAAGGATCTGGTGTTTTAAAATCACTCACCTGCAATACTCCATTGTCTACCGCAGCAAGCGTAACAAAGCTGCCCGGCTTGGCCTTTACCGTCACCTTCTGGTGCGTGCGCGAACGTACCGCTTTCTGTGCTTCAATCGTTACTGCTATTTTACGATCCGTCTCTTCCACCCTGATGCTCTGGAAGCCATGCGCTACCGTGAGCGGAATTTCACTTACATCGTGCGGCTTGATCAGCGTAGCCGTCACATATACATTGGGTAAATGGTCAGGTGTCAGTTTCAGGTCAACAGAAGCAGTTCGGTTCTCTACATTCACATATTGATAAGAAACCACTTTATCCGTTTCCATCGTCACCAGCATACGCCCACTAAAAGGTGTCTTGAACAACACTTTGGCGCTTTCTCCCGTCTGGTAGGTCGATTTATCCGTGCTAATATCAATATTACCTTCTGTATCCACTTCAAAGGAACTATTGTCACCACCCCAGGAACCATAGCTGTAGAAGCTGCGGCTTACATAGCTGGAAGCGCCCGGTATCGACACCCGCATTTCATAGTTGCCCGGAGAGCGGGGTACAAAGGAGAAATTCGTATTCTCGCCATTCACCGCCAGTACCTGCTGCGCTACCACTTTATCATCCTGTTGCGATTCATAGCGGAAATAACTTCCCTCCTTTCTTAATATCGTGCGGTATTCATGCTTAATGACTTTTATCTCTGCTTTGGCGCCATTGGCAATATGCTCACTCTTGTCCAGTGCGATGAGCGGAAACTTGATCGACTGGTTAAGCGGATAATACCAATACCCATCACTGCCTACACCAAAATACACCTGCTGAGTAAAGATATCAGCAGAGGTGCTGCGGCTTACCGGACGGCCTGTCTCATCAAATACAGTGGCGTAGAAAGTAGCCTGCAACAGCCCTTTATTGGCATATAGCTCAGGTACCTCATAACTCATCGTCGCATTACCATTGTCATCCGTGCTACCTTCTTTTACATCCTTTTCGAAGGAGATGCCCTGGTTCTGGATGGCAAAATTGAAGCGGTTGTATTTCTTGGGACTGAAATACTTCTGTTTTACCTGTATCTCTGCTTCGTAATTGCGGTTGGCAGCAGGCGGACCAAAGAAGTTAACTGCGTTAATACTCAGCGTACCCGTTTGACCTGGCAGCAGGAAGGCCTTATCCAGCTTGGCAGCTACCTTGATCCTGTCTGGTACAAATTCCTCAATGCTGAAGTTCTTGCTGCCCAGTAATACATCATTAGAGGTATACACTTCTAAAGTATAGCTACCCGTAATGGCCGATGTGGCGATGTCTACATCAGCTTCCAGCGAACCCTGCGCATTCAGGTTTTTACGGAAGTTCTTCAACTCCTTGCCATTCGGCATCAGAAACTTCATCTTTACCGGCAGTTCTCCGGGCGACTTCCACAACCTGTCCCGCAGGATCACCGAGAAATTTACCTTCTCACCGGGACGGTAAATATCCCTTTCCGCATAAATGAAGGCATCCATGCCCGTACTGTTGCTGCGTTTACCTCCTACTTCAAAGCGCGAAGTATTCACCCGCGTATTGTTGAAAGGCAGGTAATTAAAATCATCCCCTGTTTTGGCAATGATCATCGCCGGACGGAAACCGGCAAACTCCTTACGCGCCAGGGCCAGTTCAGCCACACCCTCTGCGTTGGTCGTACCCATGCCCAGCACCTGGTTGTTATTACCATAAGCAATAACGTTCACCCCATTTACCGCTTCCGCAGTTTTGATCGAATTGGCAAACACAAAGATTTTGTCCTTTCCTTCTTTGGCGATCAGGCCCAGGTCCGATTTCGAAATAAAGCGACTATCCGTAACCCAGTAATCCGTAGCCGAGCGGATCTTGATATGGTAAATACCCTTGAAATCGGGCAAGCGATCTTCTACATTGAACGTAAACAACCGGCTATTGCCAAACTTGGGCAGCGAGCGCGTATCGATCTCTTTTTCGTACACCACATCACCTACCGACAGATCCCCGTCGCCACCACTATAATCTTCCTCATAATACTCTCCTTCATCCCCTGAACTGTTGCGCGAGTCTTTGGGATAATACCCATACCGCTGCGCAAACAACAGGTTGCTCTCATATATCTTCGAGATGATCACTTTTACCTTAGGGATGTTGATGATCTTCACTTCTATATTCTGACTGCCTTTCGAAGAAAGGTATACCCCTTTACTATTGCCAAAGCTGAGCGAGGGTTCCAGTTCACCAAAAGCTACATTGCCTTTGTACTCTTCCCGCAAAACCCCGCCAATGCGGCCCCGCAGGCCCTTACCAATCATAATGCTATACGTTTTATCCGCATCAAAATTTTCACTGTTAATGCTGAAGCCATCATCTGTTTGCGTCACCGTAAACTTCACCGCAGGATCAAATTGTATGCGGGAGCTGATGTTCTCCATTACCACCTGCTGGCTCGTACGCACATATACCGTACCGCCCGTGCCATCATGTTCAGCCGTCACGTCATTAATACCCAGGTTGAACGGAGAGGGGATGATCAGTTTGTTCTCAATTGCCTCTTTCGTACCATTGGTGCCACCATCCGGAACCAATCCTTTATCCAGCGTTACTTTGGCATCCAGGTCTTTGTCTTCTGCTTTGATACCCAATATGCGGAGAGATACCTTACTGTCATTGCTCAACGTGAGCACATCATAGCTGGCAGCTTTACCACCGATTTCCAGCTTCATCTTTTCCTTAATGGTGGCAGGGTTTACCGGGTAGTTGAAATACAGATCAACCTGCGGTACCGCCGTGGTGCTGCGTTCATCCGCCAGCGTCCAGGTTACATTTGTATTGTCCAGTTGCAGGTAAGGCGTGGTGAATGTGATTTCATCTGCCTTTCCGATCTTACCATATTTACTGTGTTGGAGAATATCACCGTTTAGTTTGGCCTTGAAGCTGGTAGCGGGTGGTAGCGGCCGGGAAGGAGAAAATACCAGTTGATCCGGTGCTTCCCAGCGAAAACGGCCTGGGATCTTGGGTTCAAAGCTGATATAATCAGTAGAATCCCACTGGTTCAGCAACGAATCTGCCACCAGCGACTTATCAAAGCGGAATACCAGGTTGCCCAGCGATTGTACTTCGCCTTTGGCATTCGTATAATCGAGGTTTACAATACTGCGATTACAGGCGAGCAAAAAAATAACAACCAATACGGTTGTTAAGGCCAACAATTGTTTACGCATAAAGGGTTAACATTAAACGTGATGGTTAAGGAAAAGCGGGGGAAAAATACAAAATATAGCGGATTACCCAGCGTTCGTTAAAGATTATACGTCAATAATCACGGAATACCGGGATAAACGCAATGCATATCCAGATGATTATACAGTTGACAGGCTGCAATAGCCATTCAGCTGTTTCACCAAAAGCCGGTTTATTAAAACAGCAACCGGAACCATAAAATGTTTTGAAAAGCTAAGGAGGGATGCTCGATGGAGCCATACAGATGATTTCATACGAAAGATACATAACGGGCAATGCCATTTGCAAATTGCTGCCGATAAGGATTTGTTAATTCGTCAAAACACAATTTCACAGCCTGCATCGGATCATAAAATACCAGAAAACCATGAGCAGCCAATTTGTGAGACAGTGTCTCACAAATTGGAAAACTGCCCAAACTGCTTTTAACACAACTGTACATTTTGTTGTAATCCGGAACACAATATCTTTAGCCTGTGAAAAACATCCGGGGCAAATTAAAAAAGGTGGGTAAATGGTTGCTGATCGCCAGTGGCGGCCTCTTCCTGCTTTTTCTATTGCTCCAGTGGTTGTTTCCCCTGCCCGATCAGGTAGAGTATTCCACCATCATCACCGATAGCAAAGACGAAGTGGTCCATGCCTTCCTCACAAAGGACGAAAAGTGGCGCATGAAGACCAATCTCGATGAAATATCACCCCTCCTGCGCAAGACCATCATTGAAAAGGAAGACCAGTATTTTTATTACCACCCCGGCGTCAACCTCCTGGCCATCGGGCGGGCCACGGCAAAGAATGTCTTTCGCCTCAAACGCACTTCCGGCGCCAGCACCATTACTATGCAGGTTGCCCGCGCACTGGAACCCAAACGAAGAACCTATTTCAATAAACTCATAGAAGTATTCAGGGCTTTTGAGCTGGAGTGGAAATACAGCAAGGATGAGATATTACAACTCTACCTCAACCTGGTGCCCTACGGCGGCAATATTGAAGGTGTGAAAAGCGCCTCCATCCTGTACTTCAACAAGAACCCCAACCACCTTTCCCTGGCCGAGATCACCGCCTTGTCCATCATACCCAACCGGCCTTCCTCCCTGGTAATGGGCAAAAACAATGACCTGATCGTAAAAGAACGGAACCGCTGGCTGAAGAAGTTTGCGGCCGACAAAGTATTTACCGAAAAAGAAATACAAGATGCCCTCAGCGAACCCCTCACAGCTACCCGCGATGTAGTACCCAAACTGATCCCCCACCTGGCCTGGCGCCTCCGGAAACAGGGCGGCGATATCATCGCTACCAATATCGACATGAACACCCAAACCCGGGTAGAGAAACTGGTAGAAGATTATGCACGCTCCCTGCGCCTGAAAAATATCCGCAATGCGGCTGTGATCATCGTCGATAACAAAACCCATAAAGTAGTCACCTACATTGGATCCTCCGGCTTTTATGATACACTCGATGCCGGCCAGGTCAATGGCGCCGCCGCCATCCGCCAACCCGGCAGCACCCTGAAACCTTTGCTGTACGGCCTTTGCATGGATGAAGGACTCATGACCCCCAAAGCCGTGATCACCGATGTGGCCGTCAATTATGAAGGGTATGCCCCCGAGAATTACGACAAACAGTTCAACGGCTATGTCACCATGGAGTACGCGTTGGAACATTCCCTCAATATACCTGCCGTAAAAGGATTGAAGATGTTTGGAAAAGACAAGCTGGTGCAGAAGCTGGCCGCCTGTGATTTCCGGCAGATCAAAAAAGACCAAAAGAAATTGGGATTGTCACTCATATTGGGAGGATGTGGTGCCACCCTGGAAGAACTGACCGGCCTGTACAGCTCCTTTGCGCAGGAAGGAAAATATTTCAGGCCCCAATACACCAGGGCCGTGGATGAAGCCCCTTCCACAGGCAAAGCAGCCAGCCAGACAGGTTACACCGTCATGAGCCCTGCCGCTACTTTCATGATCAATGAGATCTTGTCGAAGGTAAACCGGCCCGACTTCCCCCTCAACTGGCAAAGTACAGAGCATATGCCTAAAATAGCCTGGAAAACAGGTACCTCCTATGGCCGTCGCGATGCCTGGAGCATTGGCTACAATAAGAATTATACCGTAGGAATTTGGGTAGGCAATTTCTCCGCCCTCGGTATCCCGGAACTAAGCGGCGCCAATGTAGCCACCCCTCTCCTGTTCAAGATCTTTAATACCATCGATTACGACAGCGACCAGGAATGGTTCACCCAGCCGAAGGATTGTGAGAGTCGCATTGTATGTTCAGAAACCGGTCTGGTACCTGGCGAACACTGCCACAATACCGTAACAGATTATTTTATTCCCCTGATCTCTTCCACCCAACCCTGCAACAATATGCAGGAGGTGATGATATCGCCCGATGAAAAGCTGGCTTATTGCAAGATCTGTATGCCCCAGGCTGGTTACAAAAAGAAATGGTATAAAACTGTATCCGCCGAGATGCAGCAATATTATGATGAACACCGCATCGCCTATGAGAAAATACCCGTCCACAACCCCAATTGTGAAAAGGTATTTGCAGGAGGAGCGCCAGCCATCACCGCTCCCCGCAATGGTGCCGAATACCTGATCAGCAGCAAACACCCCGAGCCCCTGCAGCTCACCTGCCAAACCGGTAACGACGTCAGCAAAGTATATTGGTATATCAACAACAAGTTCTATAAAACAGCAGAGGTAAAGACCAAACAATTCTTTATACCCGAAGAAGGCCCCGTCAAAATATCCTGCACCGACGATAAAGGCCGTAACAGGGATGTGTGGATCACCGTGAAGTATGTGAACATGTAAGCGGCAACATCCATGCAATAAAAAACTACTGGCAAAACCTGTATTAAGGAGGCCCTACCAGTAGTTCTGAACTATTTAAAGCTTGTCCCGCACCAGCGGGATCAATAGGTCTTAATCTACTTTCTTCAAACTCCCGTTCCCCGTTATCTGAGTAGAGGTTTGCGCACTGCCCTTATAGCGAACATCCCCATTACCCCCAATCCGCACATCCAGTTTTACACTGGCATTCACATTGGCATTACCATTACCGAATATCTCTACTTTGGTGGATTCCGTTTGCAGGTCCATTGCCTCAATATGCCCGTTGCCCGTGGTTTTACAATTGAAGTTGCGGGCAAGCCCTTTCACTTCGATGCCGCCATTGCCCGTAAGCTCAGCTTCGATCTCTGGTGCATCTACTTCTACTTTCATTTCCGCATTGCCCGTCACACGCAGGTCGATCCGGGATGAGTCAGTCAGTTTTGTAGTACTGATAATATTACCATTTCCGCTGGAGTGGATCTTCGTAAGCCGGGGAGCAGTCACCGTGATCTTTACCGCACGGCGTGGCTTTAACCAGAAACCATCTTTCGTTTCGATCCGGAGCACCCCATTATCTACAAAGGTCTCGATGTAAGGAATGATGTTTTCCTCTGCTTCGATCTTTACAGAATAAGGGCCAATACCTACATAGGTATCAAAGTTGCTACCTCCTACGATGCCTTCGAAGCCCGTTTCCGGCCGGTCTACAGTTTGTACATTCCCATTCCCTTTAACCCGTTTTCCGGCTACAAAATCGCAGGAAGACAGTACCAGGGCGTTGACAGCGCAAAGAATTAATATGAGTTTTTTCATGTGTTGGTGGTTTGGCCTGACAAAAATGCCGATTTATTCGGTGATTTTCATGATTAGACGCAAGAGAATACCAAACGTTACAATATTCCATAAACCCGAAATTTATTACCTTCGCACCACCATGACGGAAAAGATTCTCATTCTCGATTTCGGCAGTCAGTATACTCAATTGATTGCCAGGGCCGTCCGCGAGGCCAGCGTATATTGTGAAATAGTTCCCTACCATCACAAAATTGAATTTGATCCCTCCTTAAAGGGTATCATTTTATCGGGCTCACCCTTCTCGGTGAACGATGCCAATGCCCCGGTAGTGGACGTAGAAAGCCTGCACCAGAAATTACCCGTGCTGGGTGTTTGCTATGGCGCACAACTCACCGCCAAACAATATGGCGGACGGGTAGCCAACAGCAACAAAAGAGAGTATGGCCGCGCCCTGATGACCAAGGAAAAAGAAGACGTATTACTGAAAGACGTAACAGATAATAGCCAGGTGTGGATGAGTCATGCCGACTCCGTGCTCGACCTGCCCGCCGGTTTTGAGGTATTGGCTACCACCGAAAGCATCCCCTACGCTGCCTTCAAAAAAAATGGAACCGAACTGCCCCTTTATTGCGTGCAGTTTCACCCCGAAGTATACCACTCCATCGAAGGAAAAAAGATATTAAAGAATTTCCTCGTCAATATTTGTGGCTGTAAGCAGGATTGGACCTCTGCCCACTTTGTTACCGATACCGTAGCTGCCCTTAAAAAGCAGATCGGCGATCGTAAAGTGATCATGGCATTGAGCGGTGGTGTTGATTCGACCGTAGCAGCCACCCTCATTCACAAAGCCATCGGCGACCGCCTGTTTGGCATCTTTGTGGACAATGGCGTATTGCGCAAAAATGAATTCCAGCAGGTATTGGATACCTACGCTACCATCGGCCTGAATGTAAAGGGTATTGACGCCAAAGAACTATTCTACCGGGAGTTGAAAGACAAGACTGATCCCGAAGCCAAGCGCAAAGTAATTGGAAAGCTCTTTATCGATGTTTTCCAGGAAGAAGCCAGGAAAGTGGAAGGCGTCGGTTTACTGGGTCAAGGAACCATTTATCCTGATGTAATTGAAAGCGTATCCGTTCACGGTCCTTCCGTAACCATCAAATCACACCACAACGTAGGAGGTTTGCCCGATATCATGCACCTGGAACTGGTAGAACCTCTTCGCTCCCTTTTTAAGGACGAGGTACGCCGCGTAGGTGCAGAACTGGGAATCCCTGCTAATTTGTTAAATCGTCATCCTTTCCCGGGCCCTGGTTTAGCCATTCGCATCCTGGGAGAGATCACCCCCGATAAGGTACAACTGCTCCAGGAAGCAGATGACCGTTATGTACAAGGCTTAAAAGATCATAACCTGTACGACCAGGTATGGCAGGCCGGCGCCATCCTCTTGCCCGTGAAAAGCGTAGGCGTAATGGGCGATGAGCGGACTTATGAGTTCACCGTAGCCCTCAGGGCCGTTACCTCCGTGGATGGCATGACTGCCGATTGGGCCCACCTTCCGTACGATTTCCTGGCATACATTTCGAATGATATCATTAATAATGTGAAAGGGATCAACCGGGTAGTATACGATATCAGCAGTAAACCGCCTGCAACGATTGAGTGGGAGTAACCGTCTTGCTCATAATCCTTGTAAAACAATAAAATATCTGTGCTGCACAGAGCGTTATTGCCTGTAGTTATCAGCTTATTGTGGAAGGGATCACTTCATAACGAACCATCATGAAAAAGAATAGACAGTTAATCTTACTCTCCATTTGTGCCCTGCTGCAATGGACTATTTCTTTTTCCCAGACGGATTCCCTGACTACACATCCCGACTCCCTTCCCAGGCGTCACCATATTGCCCTGTTTGCACCCCTGTACCTGGACTCCGCTTTTGATGCCACCGGCCAATACCGGTATGCCAAAAGTTTTCCCAAGTTCATTAACCCCGGACTCGAATTCTGGGAGGGTGCACAGCTGGCCATCGATTCCATGAAAAAAGAAGGACTTCAACTCGAAGTCCATGTGTATGATACCCGTGCTGCCAACAAACCATTGATGTCCCTCCTGCAAAGCGAGGAAATAAAGAAAATGGATCTGCTGATAGGCCACGTCAATGTAAATGAAGCCAACCTGCTCACACAAATGGCCGCCTCCCTTACCATTCCTTTTATCAATGTGAATCTTCCCAACGAGGCAGGCGCTACCAACAATCCTTATTATGTGATCCTCAATTCCACACTGAAAACCCAGTGTGCAGGTATCTATAAATTCCTGCAAAAGAACTTTTCCGTATCCACCATTGTGGTTTTCCGTAAGAAAGGCGCCACAGAAGATATCCTGAAAAACTATCTCGCAGAAGCAGAAAAATCTACCCTTGGCCTGCCCCTGAAAATGAAGTACGTAACCCTGGAGAATAATTTCACCCGGGAAGACATTACCGACTACCTCGACAGCAACAAGACCAATGTATGCCTTGTAGCCAGCCTGGATGCTTTCTTTGGGCAGCAGGTTTGTCAGCACCTGGCAGCAGTAAGCAGCAGTTATACTTCTACCGTCATAGGAATGCCCACCTGGGACCAGTTTGATTTTGAGAAGCCTATCTTCAAAGGCATAGAAGTATATTATAGTACACCCTTTTATGTGAATCCTGCCGATAAACTGGCGCTGGAGCTTCATGATTACTTTAAGGTAAATTTCTACTCACGCCCTTCCGATATGGTTTTCCGCGGTTATGAAACCGTTTATCACTTTGGCCACCTACTCTCCACCCTTGGCCGGAACCTCAGCTCCGGACTGGGCGATAAGAAATTCAAACTCTTTACAGAGTTCGATATCCAGCCAGTTATTGATAAACAAACCATGACACTCGACTACTTCGAAAACAAGAAACTCTACTTCATTAAGAAAGTGGACGGCCTCGTAAAAGCCGTTTATTAACATCCTTTCATACCGGGGTCCCAAATTTGCAGGTTATTCGTGTAATCTTATAAATTCCGGGAATCATGGCGTCCATCATTGAATTTACCGATAGAGGTCTTTACTGTCCAGCCGGTCAATTTTATATTGATCCCTGGAAGCCCGTAGATAAGGCCATTATTACCCATGCCCACAGCGACCATGCAAAGCCCGGCAACAAATATTACCTCTGCCACCGCGATACCCAACCCATCCTGCAGCTACGATTGGGCGACAACCACTACCAAAGCATTGGGTGGAACGAACCCGTATATATGAATGAAGTGAAAGTATCACTACATCCCGCAGGTCATATCATTGGCTCCTCACAGGTGCGGGTGGAATACAAAGGAGAAGTTTGGGTGGTGAGCGGCGATTATAAAACAGAGAACGATGGCATCAGCGGCGCTTTTGAACCCGTGCCTTGTCATGTATTCATTACCGAATCAACTTTTGGACTGCCCATCTATCACTGGAAGCCCCAGGAAGCCATTTATACAGACATCCGAAACTGGATCCATAGTAACCAGCTGGCAGGCAAAACATCCATCTTAATTGCTTACAGCCTGGGTAAAGCCCAGCGTGTACTCAATGCAATAGCAGAAATCACCGGCAATATTTTTGTGCACGGCGCCATCTGGAACACCCACCAGGTATTGACTCAAGCTGGCTGGAAACTGCCGGATGTAATACGCGTAACGCCCGAGCTTCCCAAAGAAGCATTTAAAGGTCAGGTGGTGATTGCTCCACCATCGGCCGATGGCACACCCTGGATGCGGCGTTTTGCTCCTTTCAGTGTTGGTGTTTGTAGTGGATGGATGCAGGTAAGAGGACACCAGCGCAGAAGAAATGCCGATGCCGGATTTGCGTTGAGCGATCATGCAGACTGGAAAGGTTTGCTGGAAGCTGTAAAAGCTACAGGCGCAGAAAAAGTATTTGTAACTCATGGATTTCAATCCGTATTCAGTCGCTACCTCAATGAACAGGGCATTGCTGCAGGAGAAGTAAAAACAGAATATGGAGCAGAAGAGGAAGAAGCAGTTGCTGAACCGGAAAAAGCAGATGAGTGAACTGCAAAACCATATCATTACTTTACCAGGCATGGGCGGCATGCAATTGTTTGCACAACTGGTGCAGCAATTGGGCATGAGTACCAAAACCAATGACAAACTGGAAGCACTGGTCAATTACTTTACCCATGCCGATCCCAAAGACCGCGTGTGGGTGATTGCTTTATTCAGTGGCCGGAGACCCAGGAGAACCGTCAACTCAACGCAGTTACAAAACTGGTGTGCTGAACTCATTCAACTTCCCCTATGGTTATTGGAAGAATGCTATCATACCGTAGGTGATCTGTCCGAAACAATTGCCTTGCTGATACCCGAGCAAACAGCCCTGGCCACTGCAGCTGGTAAACCATTATACTACTATGTAGAAAAATTCCTGCAACTGGAAAAGGCCGACGAAGCAGCCAAAAAAGAATTCATCCTCCAATCATGGCAGGAACTCACCAGCAAGGAACGCTTTGTATTCAATAAATTATTGTCCAGCACATTTCGGGTAGGCGTATCCCAAAACATGATGGTCAATGCGCTGGCCAAAACAGTGCAATTGGAATCCAGCGTGATTGCTCACCGTATCAGTGGCAACTGGGACCCCGCTACTACTACTTTTGAAACCCTGTTGACCGAACAGGATATATCATTCGATTATTCAAAGCCCTACCCTTTTTATCTCGCCTATGCTATCGAGGAAGAAGTGGCCAATTTAGGAGCGCCGGATGAATGGCAGGCAGAATGGAAATGGGATGGCATCCGTGGACAGATCATCAAACGCAATAACCAGCTCTTTGTATGGAGCCGGGGCGAAGACCTGATCACCGATAAATTTCCGGAGTTTGCCGCCTTGCTGCCCAAAATACCGGATGGCGTAGTGATCGACGGCGAGATTCTTCCCTATAAAGATGGCCAGGTGCTTAACTTCAATGTATTGCAAACACGCATCGGACGTAAGAATATCACCAAAAAGAATTTACAGGAAGCGCCGGTTGGTTTGTTTGCCTACGATCTGCTGGAACTGAACGGACAGGACATCCGTCATTTATCATTGACCGAACGAAGGGCAGCTTTGGAATCCCTGATCAGTGAAGTACAGCTTCCCTTTATACAACTTTCCCCTATCGTTGATTTCACCAACTGGGAACAACTCACTACCCTGCGTGAACAATCACGCAACATCAACAGCGAAGGCTTGATGCTCAAAAGGAAATCATCTGCCTACCTGGTGGGGCGTAAAAGAGGTGATTGGTGGAAATGGAAGATCGATCCCCTCACCATCGATGCCGTAATGATCTACGCACAGAAAGGTACCGGCAGAAGAAGCAACCTCTATACCGATTACACTTTTGCAGTAAAAGATGGTGATAAGCTCGTCACTTTTACCAAAGCCTATTCCGGCCTCACCGATAAGGAGTTTGGCCAGGTAGATGCTTTCGTAAAAAAGAATTCCATAGAAAAGTTTGGCCCCGTGCGTACCGTCAAGCCAGAACTGGTATTTGAGATCGCTTTTGAGGGCATTGCAGCCAGCAGCAGGCACAAATCGGGCGTAGCACTCCGTTTTCCCCGCATCAGCCGCTGGCGTACCGACAAAAAAGCCGACGAGATCAATACCATCGAAGACCTTAAAAAAATGCTGGAACGCTATGGAAAATGATGCAACCTACGGACTCCGGGCTACTACTTAAAGATAATCATGCTCAGCCGGCGCATTGACCGAACATTAACAGGCAAAACCGCGCCGGAAATAGTAACTTAAAGGTTGAAATCAGGGGGGATCCATGCGGAAATATTCCATTTTATTATTATTACTCGTAAGTGGCTTTGCATTTACTACCTGGATACAGCAGTATAATGAATACGACCCTGTGCCCATTCCGCCCAGTACACAACGCCTGGGAGGCGATACCAGCAAAGGATTGGAATACCTGATCACCGGCGATTATGTAAAAGGCGGCATCCCCTACAGCGCTTTTATAATGGGCCTGGGCAAGGACAAACGCAACTTCTTACAGCGGGAAGGCAAGAATGAAAAGCTCCCTTATTCCTATACAGCGATCACTGCTTCCAACGGAGAAATATTAGTGGCTCCGAATTGCCTGCAATGCCATGCCCAGGAATTTGAAGACCAGCTTTACATCGGAATGGGCAATACAACCATCGACTTTACCCAGAACGATAAGATGAACATTAAGAACCTGAAAGCGCTGGAATCATTTCTAAAACTCACTGCTCCTAAAAAATACCATGCTTCCAAATCATTCATAGAAGTGGCCAAAGCCATTGGCAACAACCTGCAAACAGATGTGCAGGGCGTCAATGCCGCCGACCGCTTAGCTGCACTCCTGGCAGCCCATCGTGATCCCGTCACTTTCACCTGGCACGATTCTACTTTACTGCCCATACCCACCGAGGTGATCCCCACCGATGTACCGGCCTGGTGGCTGTTGAAGAAGAAGAATGCCATGTTCTACAATGGCTTTGGCAGAGGCGATTTTGGTAAGTTCCTGGGCGCATCCAACCTGCTTACCGTGACGGATACCAGCGAATCCAATGAAGTAGATTCCCATATGCCCGATCTGCTCGCCTATATCTATTCATTGAAACCACCCAAATATCCGGGCACCATTGACAGTAACCTGGCTGCTGCAGGAGAAAAGGTTTTCATCAACAGTTGCTCCAAATGTCATGGCACCTATGGAGCAGAAGAAACCTATCCCAACCTGCTGATACCTTCAGCTGTGATACAAACAGATTCCATGTTGTACAAAAGCAATTATTCCAATCCCCAGTTTGTGGAATGGTTCAATAAAAGCTGGTTTACCCGGGGCGATCATCCTGCCCGGCTGGAGCCTTATAATGGTTACATAGCGCCGCCGCTGGATGGTATTTGGGTCACAGCCCCCTACCTGCACAATGGATCAGTGCCCACCCTCGAAGCCCTGCTCAACAGCGACCTGCGGCCTACCTATTGGTCGAGGGATTTCGACAAGCTGGTATATGATTATGAAAAACTAGGCTGGGTGTACAAAAAACAAGAACAGCCCGGCAAAAACATATATAATACCACTAAACCCGGCTACGCCAATTACGGCCATACCTTTGGCGACAAATTAACCGCCGCAGACAGAAAAGCATTGCTGGAGTATATGAAGAAGCTTTAAAAGACCATAATTATTTGATATTTAATACTTAGCACTAATTACTACTATCGCCTGCAGTACCATTTCTACTCATGCTATTAATTAACTAAATTTGAAAAAATATAGTGCAGAATGGAAAGTTTATTATCACGCATATCAATAAACCCTGGGGTTGCTCATGGAAAACCTACCATCCGGAACATGAGGTATACAGTAGAGTCAATAATGGAATACCTGGCGGGTGGTGATACTATCGAAGATATTCTGAGCGAGTTTCCAGACTTGCAAAGGGAAGATATTCTCGCTTGTCTCGCCTACGCTACTGCTTCCATGAAATTCAAGGATATTGAGATACCTGCTGCATGAGATTGAAGTTCTTTATAGATGCACATTTGCCACAATCATTAGTTTCCTTTTTTAGCGAGCATGATGTCGTTCATTCATCTGAGCTTTCAGAGGGCAATCTGACTTCTGACAAAACAATCAACGCACTTTCAATAGCAGAAGAACGAATCGTTATCACCAAAGATTCTGATTTTTACTACTCCTACCTTGCCGTAAAAGAGCCATATAAACTTGTTCTGGTGAAGCTTGGGAATATGCGCTTAAAAGACCTAAAGAAATATTTTGAGCAAAATGCTCCGCAGATAATCACGTTGATGCAGGAAAGCTCGTTTATCATCCTTGAGCCAGAGAAAATAAGGATATTAGAATAGCACCTGAGAGGATATACCACTTGAAGCTTTATTCAACAATAGGATACAAGATCATTCAACAATGGCTGGCCGCCAAGGGCCATCGGCCATTTCCTTTCCAGGAGGAAACCTGGGAGCATATCATCCATAACAAAAGTGGCCTCGTCAATGCCCCTACCGGATTTGGCAAAACCTTTTCCGTATTCCTGGGTGCCGTAATAGACTTCATCAACCAGCATCCAAATAATTACCAGACAAAATCAAAGAATGGCCTGCAACTATTGTGGGTGACACCCCTGCGGGCACTGGGAAAAGATATCGCCCGCGCCATGGAAGAAGTGATCACCGAGTTGGGAATGAACTGGAAAATAGGCATCCGCAATGGTGATACAGATACGAGCGAACGGCAGAAACAGAAAAGACAAATGCCCGAAGCCCTCGTCATCACACCGGAAAGCCTGCACCTGTTACTCGCGCAAAAAGGTTATGCAGAAGTTTTCAAATCACTTAAAATAATAGCCATTGATGAATGGCATGAACTGATCGGCAGCAAGCGCGGTGTACAGATCGAACTGGCCATTACAAGGATCGTACATGTACAACAAGCATTGTTCAATACCCATTGTGCCGTATGGGGCATCAGTGCTACTATCGGCAACCTCGATCAGGCTCAGGAAGTATTATTGGCGCCCGTGGGTGGCATCGGAGAAACCGTCAAGGCCCGCCTGCGGAAAGAAGTAGCTATTGAATCCATCATTCCCGACGAAATAGAACAATACCCCTGGGCAGGACATTTGGGAATCAAACTCGCCCATAAAGTACTCCCCATCATCAACGAAAGTCGTACCACCCTCATCTTTATCAATACCCGGGGCATGAGTGAAAGGTGGTACCAGACACTCTTGAATATTGCACCCGACCTGGCAGGCGCCATCGCCCTGCACCACGGCAGCATACAACAGGAACTCCGCATCTGGGTGGAAGAAAACCTGCACAGCGGCAAACTCAAAGCGGTAGTGTGTACCGCCAGCCTCGACCTGGGTGTAGACTTCAGGCCGGTGGAAACTGTGATACAGGTAGGATCACCTAAAGGAGTAGCCCGCTTTCTGCAAAGAGCAGGGCGAAGTGGTCACCAACCAGGTGAAGTGAGCAAAATTTACTTTCTGCCTACCCATTCCCTCGAACTGGTAGAAGCAGCGGCCCTGAAATCCGCTATCAAAGAAAACTTTATTGAAAGCAGAGAGCCTATGCTCCTCTGTTATGATGTATTGATCCAGTTCCTGGGCACCCTGGCCATATCCGATGGTTTCAAACCAGATGAATTATACAAAGAGATCATAGCCACCTATTGCTACCGTGATATGACACCGGACGAATGGGCCACCCTCATTCATTTTGTAACAACCGGCGGTACTGCCCTGCAGCAATACGATGACTATAAAAAGATAGAGATCATCGACGACTTGTACCGCATTACCAGCCGGCGCATCGCTATGCGCCACCGGCTGCATATTGGTACCATTGTGAGCGAGTCGATGATGAAAGTAAAATTTATCAGTGGCGGTTTTATTGGCGTCATTGAAGAATGGTTTGTTTCCCGGCTCACACCAGGGGAGGTATTTACCCTGGCCGGCAGGAATCTCGAACTGGTGATGATCAAAGACATGACAGCACTGGTGCGTAAATCCAATGCTACCAAATCCATCGTTCCCAGTTGGCAGGGGGGCCGGATGCCTTTATCGGCCAACCTCGGCAAGAAGCTGCGGGAGAAATTCAATGAGGCCCACAGCAGGAGCAAGGGAACCAAAGATATTGAGTTGGACGTATTGCAACCTTTGTTCCGGCTGCAGGAAGACCTTTCCCATGTGCCCAAAGCCAATGAGCTGCTGATCGAACAGATAGAAACAAAAGATGGCTTTCACCTGTTTGTATTCCCCTTTGAAGGGAGATTGGTGCATGAAGCCATGGCAGCCATACTGGCTTATCGCATCAGTAAAATACGGCCCATCACTTTCTCGCTTGCAATGAATGATTATGGCTTTGAGCTCTTGAGCGATCAGCCCATTCCTGTAGACGATACCAATGCCTATGAACTATTTACTCCAGATGACCTCCTGGCCGATATTCAGCGAAGCGTGAATGCTACCGAAATGGCAAAACGTAAATTCAGGGATATTGCCGTCATCGGTGGACTTATTTTCCAGGGTTATCCCGGTGAACAAAAGAAGGCAAGACACCTGCAGTCATCCGCCTCTCTGTTGTTCAACGTATTTTCAGAGTATGAGCCTAAAAACCTGTTGCTGCGTCAAGCTTACCAGGAAGTGCTGGATCAGCAAATGGAAGAAGTACGCCTGCGCAATATGCTGGAGCGGATACAGCAATCCAATATCATACTCACTTTTCCGGAAAGGCTTACCCCTTTCTGTTTTCCCATCAAAGTAGACAGCATGCGGGAAAACCTTACTTCCGAAAAACTGGAAGACCGTGTCAAGAAGATGCAATTGCAGCTTGGCAAGTAATACCAACATTTGGTGTAAAGCCACTTTCTACTTCCACCGGATTTACTACATTAGTGGACCTTAAACAGGCCGCATGAAAAAGAAAATATTATGGTTCCTCTTCTTTGTTATTGTGGGCATTCAATTTATCAGGCCCGACCGTAATGAATCAGGAGGCATTATTACTACCAATGATATCACCCAGCAATACCGTATCCCTGAGGATATAAGTGGAATACTCAAGCGTTCGTGCAACGACTGCCATTCCAATAACACCCTTTATCCCTGGTACACCAATATTCAGCCCGTAGGCTGGTGGATGCAGGAGCATGTGGACGATGGTAAGCGCAACCTGAATTTCAGTGAATTTGGCACTTACAAACCCAAAGACCAGGATCATGTGATGGAGGAGATCGTGGAGGTCATTGAAAAAAATGAGATGCCCCTGAACAGTTATTTGTGGATGCATGGAGATGCCAAACTCAGCGAGGAAGACAAAACGGCATTGATTGACTGGGCAAAGAAACTAAGAGCTGAAATAGCAGCGGTGAAATAGCTTTTCCATAACTTTGCCTCCATTCATGCAGGTACCCGTTTCACATAAGTTATTTCAGCACCAGTTCTGGCTTTCGCCTGATCGCTGTGTTTTCTGGGAAGAGGAAAAAGCGCTGATCGTTTCAGACCTTCATTTCGGAAAATCAGGCCATTTCCGCAAGCATGGCATCCCTGTTCCCCAATCAGTTTACAAGAACGATCTGCAGCGCCTCGTCAATCAAATACAATACTTCCAGCCAAAGCAATTAATTGTGGTAGGCGACCTGTTTCACAGTCGCGAAAACAAGGAACTGGACCTGTTTAAAAGATGGCGCCACGATTTCTCCGCGCTCCCTATCCTGCTGGTGAGGGGCAATCACGATATTCTGCATGAAAAATGGTACCGCGAAGCTGCGATCGATGTGATTGAAGATTCCCTTTGCCTCAACACCCATTTTCATTTTATACATGACCTGCTGCCCGAACAAATGAACAACACCGGGAAAAACTTTTACTTTTCAGGTCACCTCCACCCCGGCATACGTGTGAATGGACTGGGAAAACAATCCCTCTCATTCCCCTGCTTTTATTTTACCAATACATTTTGTGTACTGCCGGCTTTTGGAGAGTTTACCGGATTGGCCATGATCAATCCCGCTCCCCATGAAAATGTTTTTGCCATCGTAAACAAACAGATCATTCAATTGCAATGAGTGTGCCCCTGCTGAAGATAGCTTATGATCCTATCTATGCCCATCCCCTGCCCGAAGGTCACCGTTTTCCCATGCTGAAATATGAGTTGATCCCCGGGCAATTACTCTATGAAGGCAGCATCAGCACACAAAACCTGTTTGCACCTGCTGCCTGTCCCGATGAAGTAGTATTGTGGACACATAATGCAGACTACCTGGAGAAGCTGCATCAGCAAACACTTTCCGCCAAAGAGCAACGTCATATCGGGTTCCCACAATCGCCCGCACTAACACAACGGGAATTGGTGATTGCCCAGGGCACCATTGATTGCTGTCATTATGCTTTTGAATATGGTGTAGCCATGAATGTAGCTGGCGGCACCCACCACGCTTTTGCCGACCACGGAGAAGGATTTTGCCTGCTCAATGATTTTGCAGTAGCCGCCAATTACCTGCTGCACCATCAACTGGCCCACAAAATATTGATCATCGATCTGGATGTACACCAGGGCAATGGTACTGCCCGCTTATTTGCAAATGAACCCCGGGTATTTACATTCAGCATGCATGGAGACCACAACTATCCTTTTCACAAGGAAAAGAGTGACTTGGACATTGCATTGAAAGATGGTACAAATGACGGTATTTATTTGCCTTTGCTGGAAAATACCCTGCAAACATTGATCAATCAGCTACAACCTGATTTTGCTTTCTTCCTTTCGGGAGTGGATATTTTAGACACTGACAAGTTTGGCAAGCTAAAAGTCTCCATGCCAGGTTGTCGCCAACGCGATGAGATCGTATTCAGGATACTGCACCGGCTTAGGATTCCCTGCACAGTAGCAATGGGCGGAGGCTACTCGCCCGATGTGAAAACTATCGTAGAAGCACATTGCAATACTTTTCGCACTGCACTGGATATCTATTTTTAACAAAGATTTCTATCCACTTCAGGTTCTTACCTCTCCAATAGCTTATAAGAAAACAAGGCAATAATCAATAATTATTAATGAATAATTTACTGATTACTGCCTTGCAAAATGACATGCGGCTGGTACCGGTTAATAAATAAGCGATACCGCCAACCTAATGTCAATATTTTTAGTTCGCTTTCTTCTTCTTCAACTTACTCACCTGCTCCTGCAGATCACTCACCACATTGGCCAGCTGATTCACATCCCAACGTTGTTGAGTATTGGCCTTGCTGATCACCATGGTAGCCTTCCACAATTCAATCACATCTTCTGCATTGATATGATAAGGCTGATAGGATACATTGTCGCTTACCAGTGTAAACTTATTTTTAGCACGTGTATTTTTCAATACCCGCTTATAAACAATGCCTTCATTACGGGAGATAACGATATAGGTATTGTTATTCCGTACATCTTCCACATCATCTACTTTTTCACCTACTATCACAGAACCACTGGGTGTAGGCAACATCGAGTCTCCCACAATTTCAAAAGCCCGGTAAGAGCCCGGCGCCAGCATGGGCAATGTGAATGTATTCAGCTCATCCAGGAACTCAGGGTCTGCATAACCAGCCAGATAGCCGGCCGCAGCCTTTACAGGTACCAGTTGGATCTCGCTAACGCCTGTTGCCATTTTCTGTGCGCGTCGTTTGGCCAGGTAATTACCTTTACTATCTCCCAGGTCTTTCAACAACAATTCATCCAGCGACAGTTTGAACATTTCACCCACTTGTTCCAGCACTTCAATACGAGGATCAGCTCTTTCCTCCTCGTAAGCGCCCAGCAGAGAACGCTTGATGCCCAGTTTATTGGAGAACTCTTCCTGGGTCCACCCCCGCAACTTGCGGAGATACTTCAGGTTTTTACCAGCTATTGCCATAGACTAATAATTTTAGCAGTAAAAATACTAACTATTTTATCATTCTACCAAATAATTTTTTGTCACAATCACACTAAATAATGGATAAGACGATAATTAAATAGCAAAATGGCGCTGCTTTCTAAAAAATTGGCGCTTCCTTCAATTCACTACTTGTAATCAACAATCCATCCGCTTTCGTTTCCAAGCCCGTCAATAATTGACAAGTTTTGTCCTCGCAAATCTTTGCTACTTAACCAATGAACATAATCAACCGATGAAGTTGCTAAAAAAGATACTGAAATGGACGGGAATCGTTATTCTTTCCCTGTTCCTGATACTGGTCATCACTGTGGCCTGTCGCCAGAACCTGCAATTTGATGCCCCTTATCCCGATATCCACGCTTCCACCGACAGCAGCATTGTGGCCCGCGGCAAATACCTGGCCTATGGGCCCGGCCATTGTGCCGATTGCCACCGCGCAGAAGGTTCACAGGCATTGATGCTAAAGGGCGAAGATGTGCCCCTCACCGGTGGCATGCCTTTCAAATTACCCATCGCCAATATTTATGTCAGGAATATTACACCCGATATGGAAACAGGCATTGGCAAATTGACCGACCAGCAAATTGCCCGCCTGTTAAGATATGGCGTACGACCCAACGGAACCGCCGTGCTCGACTTTATGCCCTTTCATGATGCCACCGATGAAGACCTTACCGCCATTATTTCTTTCCTGAGGAGCCAAAAACCTGTCAAACACAAAGTGCCCGACCATGAAATATTCCTGATGGGCAGGGTTGTAAAAGCTTTTTTGATAAAACCAGTAGGCCCAACCATGCCCGTGCGCAAAAGCATTCCGCGCGATACGACCGCTGTTTACGGTAAGTACCTCGCCAACAGCATTGCCAATTGTGTAGGTTGCCATACCAATCGCGATCTCATGACCGGTGCCATGATAGGTGAACCATTTGCCGGCGGCTTTCCCATGGAATCTATTATTGATCCTGAAAACTTCGCTGTACTGACGCCCAATCTTACCCCCGACCCTGCCACGGGCAAATTGTACGGTTGGTCACAGGAGCAATTTGTAAAACGGTTCCGTCAGGGAAGGATCATCCCCCATAGCCCCATGCCCTGGCCTTCTTTTTCCCGCATGAGCGATGATGAACTCAAAGCCCTTTATAATTACCTGCAAACCCTTAAACCCGTAAAAAATGAGGTAAAAGGAGTAGTAACAGCACTCAAAAAATAACTTTTTTCCTCGTTTTAGCATCTGATAATCAATAAAGTCAGCAAAGAGCCTATTGCACTTGCTGACTTTTTGCCCTTATCCAGGTCCATTAATCACCCAAAACATGTAAAGCTGGCGCATAGCAAAAAAAGATTTCACCCCATTCTCATTACTTTGGTTGCACCGCGAGCCCATTCTTAGCGCAATACAAGCCTCTATTACCGGCACCACATACCGGATTATGATACATTATCTTTTTTATTTTTTTGTATGTCGGCTAAAAATGAACAGGCTGTATCCGCTCAAAACCTTGCCTGCTGCGGGTAAGCACTTAGACTGCAAAAAAATCTCTCGGAAGAGGCGCCGTTAATGGGTAACCAATCAACCAGAAGCACTCACTCCCACCGCTTTTCCTTACCTTTGACGTCCTGTCAAATTGGCTCGTTATCAAACTATAGCACCTTTTTTGACGGCTAGAGATTCATTAATCTTGTAAACATTTCAACCAGCTATAATCATGTTAGGTTTTTTATCGAAAATGTTCGGAGGCAGCAAGTCGGAGAAGGATATCAAAAGTATTCAGCCCATTGTGCAGCAGGTTAACCAACACTTTGCTGCCTACCAATCCCTGACCAATGACCAGTTAAGGAATAAAACACAGGAATTCCGTCAGCGCATAAAAGCCCATCTGCAAAAGATCGATGACGAAATCGCCGGCCTTAACAAGGAAGCTGAGGAATTACCCTTTAGCGATATCAACGGTAAGGATACTATCTACCAACAGGTCGATAAGCTGATCAAAGATCGCGATAAGCAAATCGAAGAAGTGCTGAAGGAGATCCTGCCGGAAGCATTTGCAGTGGTAAAAGAAACAGCCCGCCGGTTCAAAGAAAATACACAGATCTCAGCCACCGCCACTCAACTGGATCGTGACCTGAGTGTGAAGAAGGAATATATCCGTATTGAAGGTGATCAGGCCATCTTTAACAATACCTGGATTGCCGGCGGCGCACCTGTTACCTGGAACATGGTACACTATGATGTACAGTTGATCGGTGGTACCGTACTGCATGAAGGAAAGATCGCTGAAATGGCAACGGGTGAAGGTAAAACACTGGTATCTACCCTGCCCGCCTACCTTAATGCCCTGGCCGGACAAGGCGTTCACATCGTAACCGTGAATGACTACCTGGCAAAACGTGACTCTGAATGGAACGGAACCATCTTTGAATGGCTCGGACTCGTAGTAGACTGTATCGACAAACACCAGCCCAATAGCCCCGAAAGGCGCAAAGCATACCAGGCCGATATCACTTATGGTACCAACAACGAATTTGGTTTTGACTACCTGCGGGATAACATGGTGCATACACCGGAAGAAATGGTGCAACGCAAGCACCATTTTGCCATGGTCGATGAGGTGGATAGCGTATTGATCGATGACGCCCGTACACCGCTCATCATTTCAGGCCCCGTACCCCGTGGCGATGACCAGCAATACCATGTACTGAAAAGCCGCGTGGAAACACTGGTTGGCATGCAAAAACAGGTGACCAACAAGTACCTCAACGAAGCAAAGAAATTATTTGAAGCAGGAGATGATGAGCCAAAGAGTGGTGGTCTGGCCCTGATGCGTGCTTATCGCGGTTTACCCAAGAACAGCGCCCTGATCAAGTTTTTAAGTGAACCAGGTGTACGGGTAAAACTCCAGAAATCAGAAAACTATTACCTGGCCGACCAGCAAAAGCAAATGCCTACGGTAGACCAGGAATTGTATTTCCATATAGACGAGAAGAACAACCAGGTAGAATTAACCGATAAAGGTATCCAGGCTATTACCAAAGCCGGAGAAGATCCTGATTTCTTTGTACTGCCCGATATTGGTGTGCAACTGGCAGAAATCGAAAAAGAAGTACAGGACAGTGAAGAAAAGCTCCAACGCAAAGAAGGTTTACTGAACGATTATACCATCAAGGCCGACCGTATCCACACGGTACAACAATTGTTGAAAGCCTATACACTCTTTGATAAGGATATTGAATACGTAGTAATGGAAGGCCAGGTTAAGATCGTTGACGAACAAACTGGTCGTATCCTGGATGGTCGCCGCTATAGCGATGGTCTTCACCAGGCCATTGAAGCCAAGGAAAATGTGAAGATCGAAGCGGCTACACAAACCTACGCCACCATTACATTGCAGAACTTCTTCCGGATGTACCATAAGCTGGCCGGTATGACCGGTACCGCTATTACAGAAGCCGGTGAGTTCTGGGATATCTACAAACTGGATGTAGTGACTGTTCCTACCAACGTTGTAGCCATCCGTAAAGACCATGAAGACCTGGTTTATAAAACCAAGCGTGAGAAATACAAGGCCGTTATTGATGAAATAGAAAAACTGCGCAATGAAGGTCGCCCCGTACTGGTAGGTACTACCTCCGTAGAAGTAAGTGAATTGCTGAGCAAGATGATGGCGGGTAAGAAGATCCCACACAATGTATTGAACGCAAAACAACACGCCCGTGAAGCACAGGTGGTAGCAGAAGCTGGTTTGCCCGGCGCCATCACCATCGCCACCAACATGGCCGGTCGTGGTACCGATATCAAACTCGGGCCTGGTGTAAAAGAAGCAGGCGGTTTGGCCATCATTGGTACAGAACGCCACGAAAGCCGCCGTGTAGACAGGCAGTTACGTGGACGTGCAGGACGCCAGGGCGACCCCGGTACCACACAGTTCTATGTATCACTCGAAGATGAACTGATGCGTTTGTTCGGCAGTGAGCGTATTGCCTCTATCATGGACCGTTTTGGATACAAAGAAGGCGAAGTGATACAGCACAGCATGGTAACCAAGAGTATCGAGCGTGCACAGAAAAAAGTAGAAGAAAATAACTTCGGTATTCGTAAGCGCTTGCTGGAATACGATGATGTGATGAACAAACAGCGTAACGTGATCTATAAGAAACGTAACCACGCCCTGTTTGGAGATCGCCTCGCACTTGACCTGGACAATGCCTTCTATATTGTAGCAGAAAGCCTCATTAGCTCATTCCAGGAACAAAGTGATTATGAAGGCTTCAAAATGGCAGCCATTGTGAACTTTGGTATTGATAGTGCCATTACTGAAGAAGAGTTTGCCAAAGGCAACGCTGTTCAGCTGGCCGATCAACTATACAATGAATCCATTGGTCGTTACCAACGCAAGCTGGCCGATGTGCAAGAGCAGGCTGTACCCGTATTCAGGAATATCCGTACTTCCCAGGGCAACCATATCGAAAATGTAGTAGTTCCGTTTACTGATGGAAAGAAAGTCATGCAAGTGCTGGCCAACCTGAATAAAACAGTAGAGACAGAAGGACGTGAGCTTACTAATGCACTGGAGCGTCAGATCACACTTGCTATTATTGATGATGCCTGGAAAGAGCACCTGAGAGCAATGGACGATCTGAAGCAAAGCGTACAAACAGCCTACCTGGAACAGAAAGATCCCCTGGTGATTTATAAGATCACAGCCTTCGACCTGTTCAAGCGTATGGATAGCGACGTGAACAAGGACATCATCAGCTTCCTTTGCCACGCCAATATCCCGGGTGAGCAAAACAATGGTCAGCAGATCAAGGAAGGCCGCGAAGAGAAAACCGATATGAGCCGCATGCAGGCCAATAAGGAAGAGGTTGATCGTAGGGGTGATGATTATGCAGCCAATGAGAATGATTACTTTGATCCTTCCAATCCCCCTGTAAAGCAGGAGCCCGTGCGGGTAGGACCTAAAGTAGGCCGTAATGATCTATGTCCTTGTGGTAGTGGCAAGAAGTTTAAGAACTGCCACGGTAAAGACGCATAAGCACTTCGCTATAATAATATCGAAAAGCATTCACGCAAGTGGATGCTTTTTTTATTACACATTGTGAGAGAGGAAGAAAAAAGCTATCTTCATCAGGATGATCACCATCGAAAAATACGACTCCCTTTCTCCAGCTATTAAAGAAACACTGCACAACTTTATTCAGGCTGAATTTGGACATATCCCCATCGTACAGGAAACTACCTGGGCCATACCCGACTGGACAATTTTGCAAACCGAGGGCGATACCATCGTAACCTTTTACAACATTATTGAACGGCAGGTATTACTGGACGGTACACCCTCCAAAATAGCAGGCATCAACAACGTGATCACTCCCCCTCCTTTCCGGGGAAAAGGTTATTCATCCCAGGCCCTTACCAGCACAACCCGTTTCCTGTTTGATGAACTACAATGTGAACATGCCTTATTGCTTTGTGCCGATGCCATGATCCCTTTCTATAATCGGCTTGGCTGGTACACCGTCAACAGTACCGTTTATATAGAACAACCATCAGGCAGGAAGATATGGACCGCCAATACCATGTTGTTAAGTCCTGATAAACCTATTGCACCAGTAGTCATTGACCTGCAGGGTACACCCTGGTAAGCCCACAGTACACATTTTATTTTTGCTCCGGTAAGTAGTACTCAGAAAAAGAGGCTATCCCTTTGTTTGCAAAAAACAGGAGATAGCCTCTTTTTTTCGGTAGTCGTTTATTTTTTTGTATATTTCATATGCCTGTTATCGTTATATTATTAAACCTTAAATATTTCTTATGAGAAGACTATCCTTAATTTTTTATTGCCTGATAATCAGCCAATGGTTATTTGCCCAGGTGATCACCAATCACTACCCTGATTCAAGAGTTTCGTCCAAAGGCATGTTTGGCAAAGCAACGTCGATACGGACAATAACCCTGCCGCTTCAAAACAATGAAACCTTAATTAAGAGAGGAGCAATACCCGGCGACAAAGTAGCTCCTTTTCAATTTGCTGCACCTCTACAGGTCGATATTTCACCTACCTCATCAGGAACATGGGAAAATGGAGAAAATGGAACACTGATATGGAGAATAAAATTTACGTCTGGAAAAGCTTTCTCTACCAGCATTGATTTTGACAAATTCATACTAAGTGATGATGCCGAGATGTATATCTATAATGGCGAGGGAACCATGGTAACCGGCCCGGTTACCTCGGCAGAAAATAACCCGGAGCAGGTATGGGGATCAGCCATATATGCCGGAGAATCCCTGATTGTAGAATTAAAAGTGCCCGAAAGATCAAAGAATAAGTGTCAGTTGCATATCAATAACTTTTCACACGGATACCGGAATTTATTTAAGACCGAAAAAACTTTTGGGGCTTCCGGTGCCTGCAACATTAATGTCCTGTGCCCATTGGGCGCTACCTGGCAAAATGAGCGGAATGCGGTAGCCCTGGTATTAAATGCCAGCAGCAGCGAGCATTGTTCAGGCTCCCTCATCGCCAACACCTGTAATCTGAACATCCCCTATTTTCTAACAGCCGACCATTGTTACACCGCCCCCAATGCGGGTGCAGTAAGCAATTGGAAATTCATTTTCCAATATTGGAGTCCTAACTGTACACCATCCACTAACGGCTCCCGTAGTGTACTGTTCAATGGATCCAGCTTAAGAGCTAACAGTGCAGCCAGCGACTTTGCTTTGCTTCAATTACGTCAAACTCCATCCATCAATTCAGGGCTCGCTTATGCCGGATGGAGCAGGAATACTACCTCCATCACTACCCTTACCGGCATACACCATCCCAGTGGAGATGTGATGAAGATATCCCAGGTAACCAGTGCACCGGTAAAATCTGCTTACCTGGGTGGCGCAGGCACCAATCACTGGGAAATGAACTGGGGCGCCATTACCAATGGAGTAACTGAAGGCGGTTCATCCGGTTCTCCCTTGTTCAACCAGGATCACAGAATTATCGGGCAATTACACGGGGGCTATTCATCCTGCACCAGCACAGATTTAAGAGACTGGTATGGGGCATTTGATGTTTCCTGGACGGGCGGAGGCACCAATGCAACCAGACTGAGTAATTGGCTCGACCCCAGCGGTTCAAATGCCATGACAACCAATACTATCCTGGCATCGGCCCTTCCGGTTTACACCATTACCGGCAGCGGTAGCCTCTGTAGCGCCACTGGCTCTTATTCAGTAAATGCACCTGTAGGCGCTACCGTTACCTGGCAATCCTCAGATCCGGGATCAGCAACCATTACTTCGTCCGGGAACCCTGCCACACTAACAAGGCAAACCCCTTCGGGATCTACTATCATTACCGCCACCATTACCATTAATGGATGCGTTTACACACCCAGCCTGGGTGTCACTATTGGAGGCACCCAACTTGCCGGTATGACCCTGTTCAATGGTGTGGGTGGTACCGAATATTGGTGTTCCAGCAATATGGGGAACGGATACATCCTTGAATGGACTAATGGCAATATCAGCACCGCAACTGTTGAATTACGCTCTTTCCCCAGTATGACTTTGTTATCTACTGTTTACGGCGCAAGTGGTACCGTTTATCTCACTCCACCTCCTCCTGTGCCCCCTGCTCCAGGCTGGTATTCCGTACTGGCCACTCATTATAACGCTTGTGGTGAAATGAGTACAGCAGGTTATATTGTTGAATCCAAGAATTGCAATTTCTCACGCATAGCAAAGGATTCCGGTATGTTCCAGATACGGGTATCTCCCAATCCGGCTAAAAGTTCTTTGCAGGTGGTAATTATAGAAGACGAAGTGCAATCAGGCCTTCCAAATACAACACCAATTCAACTTACACTTCGTGAAGCGAGCAGCGGACTCATCACCAGGCAATGGAATAGAGCAAGCAACCAAAAACAATTGTTGGTTGATCTTACAGGAATAAAAAAAGGAAACTACCTGCTCACTGTACAGAAAGGAACAAACAGGCAATCCAAACAGATCATTATTGAATAGTTTATCCATACGGAAGTAAGCATGTAGAAATTATATTACTCCTGATAAGCAGAAGCTGCCGGCAAAAACCGGCAGCTTTCTTAATAAAATACGCAGGGCGTATGTGATCTCTATGGTTGGAAATGTGGTATACCGCGATATTATCGGAATGGAACATATATCGGAACAAAAAGTAGTATGGCTCAAATGATTCCGGATTTGGAATTTATGATGTAAGTTTATTCCGTGCAGTTTACATTTACCAATGAAATAATCCCCGATTTCATCCATACAAATTATGGCGATCTTGGAACCTGTAGCATGTTTACGATATTTAATGAGCAGGGGCTGATAGGTAAGTTCTTTCTGAGCAGGAAAGTTGCTTTTTTTGCATTTGCAGACCACGACATTAGAATTGATTATATCCATCGTTTATTTCGCCGGTCACTTTATCCGATCATTGATCAGAAAACAGGGCAGCAGCTGGGCAACTATGAGTTACCGGGGCAAACTGGCTTATTTGCAGACCATGCAAAGCTGTTTTTGGGCGACCGCATGTATCATCTCAATATACTACCTCCACCCGTCAGGCGAAGGGTGTTTAAAAAGGATACCTGGGGATACTATACCATCGAGATCAGCAATTATCCGGAAGTAGTGACCTATAACTTCAGAATAAAAGATCTCTCCTTCCTCGACGCTTCGGTTTCCGACAAACCATTTGAAGGAAATATCACCATGGAAGGGGATAATCTATTCCTGGTATTTGCAGGAATCATGCTCGTACATGATGTATTAACAACTGAAGATTCAGATTAAGCGCTCAAAGTACCCAGTACCGAAGAACAGGAAAAATGGCTAAAGAATTGGCGTTGACCATTGCCATAAGTTTAATGCGTATCCCCTTGCCTGCTTTTACCGATTGGCGTACCTTCATTGTCAATGAGCAGGCCATTATTCAATGCCATAACCCGTTTTATTTTCTTTGGTAATTATTTCTATGGCATCTGTGCCGTTGCACTTTCCATAGAAGCTTCCCTGCAGCAGCAATACCCTCTCAACAGCCTGCTGTATTACACCATTGTTTTTTGCGCCACCATTCTCTATTACACCCGGGCCTATATCACAGAGGTAACCGTTGAGACCACCAACAAAAGAACCAACTGGTACATACAGTTCAGACGTTGGGTGTTTTTCTCCCAGATCATGCTCACCATCATCGTGGTGGTTTGCAGCAGTATCTTCCTGTACCACAACTGGCGGTACCTGCGTTGGCAACCCTGGTTATCCTGGCTATTGATCATCATTTTCCCGGCAACGGCAGCCCTGTATTATGGATTTAACCATCCCAGGCTGGGGAGGTTCAGCCTCCGTAAGTCGGGCTGGCTAAAACCTTTTGTGATCGGCTTTTCCTGGGCCGGACTGGTAACCGTGTACCCCGTTTTATGCTACAGCATTGAACAAGGGCTTGTCTTTGAACCTTCCCTCATAGGCCTCTTCCTCTTCATAAAAAACTTCATGTTCATCACCGTATTGTGTATCATGTTTGATATCAAGGACTATGCAGTAGACTACAACTACCAGCTCAAAACATTTGTAGTGAAGGTGGGCCTGCGCAAAACCATCTTCTATATCCTTATTCCCTTGTGTATTATTGGCCTGGTCAGCTTCATCGCATTTGCCTTTATCCGCCATTTTCACATTATGAAAATAATGCTCAACCTCATCCCCTTTATATCCCTCATTGTAGTTGCCTGGTCTATGCACCGGCGAAGGCCCATTCTCTACTACCTCTTTATCATCGACGGCCTCATGCTCGTCAAAGCACTGTGTGGCACTGTGGCCATGGTCTTTTTTTAGTAGTAACCACCAACCCGGTTGATCACCCTGAAAACAGTTAATTTGACATTTATTTAAACCCTTAGCCTACAACCTTTTACACCGTATTTTCCGCAGTCGCACTAAGTAAGAACCCGTAAGTAACTGCACAAAATTTCCGGTATTGCAAACCGCCGACTATCTTTGTGTCAGTTACCCCTAAGTTCACAACGAGCCGGTGGCACCGGCTTTGCTTACGGAGTACCCTAATGATAGTTCTACAACCATGAGTCTTGGAAACAAAGTATTAAGTGCCAGGAAGAGTAAGGGCCTTACGCAGGAGCAACTGGCAGAGAGAGCAACGATCACCGTACGCACTGTTCAACGCATTGAAAGCAATGACAGCATTCCACGTGATTATACCCTCAAGGCCATAGCTGCGGCACTCAACATGCCTTTGGAAGATTTTATCTCCGTAAGATCATGCCTCAGGGTCAGTAATGAACACTCCTTCTTACAAGACGGCCGCCCTACAGAACGACAGGCAAGTTGCCACTTCCTCCAATTACTCAATCTTTCAGCTTTCTCTTACCTGGTGGTTCCTTTTATACATTTTCTCATTCCCATCTTCCTATTGAAGAAAAGGAAAGAAAAGGATGATACCCTCCAAACAACCGGTCAGCGCATCATCCGTCAGCAGATCTGGTGGACCGTCAGCACCCACTTTCTCCTTTTATTGACACTCGTTTACAACCTCATCCAGGGCAGCTTGTTCGATAAAAGCAACCTGCTCAACTACCTCTGGATCTTTGCAGGTATGTATTTGCTCAATGCTTTCATTATCTTTTTTACCGCACTGAAGATCAGGCATACCAGCCGTGCCTCTTATGTAAGAGGCTGATTATCAAATATTGTCAGGCAAATGTCGGGTAATTGTCGTGCAAGTGTCCGCAGCGGCAAGGTATAAGTGAGGTTATCTTACACCTCATGAAAAAACGATTATTTCCCACCTGCCTCCTGTTCCTTTTTTTATTGCAGCATACACAGGCCCAGGTTCCCCCACCCCTTCCTGCCAATCAATTGACATTCTCTGCCGGCAGCCATACCCTGCCATTTCAATGGAAAGGCGATAGCCTCCATGGACAATGGGAGCCCCACGCGGCCCTCCTCATCCCTGTTACCATTCCCGGCTGTCCCCAAACATGCTATATGCAGTTTGATACCGGCTCTCCTTATTCCCTTTTTTACCGGGATAAGTTGCAGGCCATCCACCGGCGCTACCCGGCCATCACTGCTTTACAAAAGCCAGGTGATACCCTCACCAACTTTTCCTTTAAAGCCGGACCGCTCACCATCAATGCCAGCCAAATAGCGGTACAATTATTCGACAGCAGCGGCATTGACTGGAACAACAAACAAAGCCTTCCCATCATCGGCACCCTGGGTACCGATCTGATTGATAATAAGATCATAGCCATCGACTATCCCGGCAAACAATTGATCATTGGCGATAGCCTCCCTGCTGCTTATAGAAAAACTTCGTCCGCCAGCTTTATCTATGCCATGCGCCGCATTTTATTGCCAGCACTCATCCAGGGTAAAAAGACCATTCTGTATTTTGATTCCGGCTCCAGCGCTTTTGAACTTCTCACCGATCAGGCCACCTGTCGTAAACTGGCAGCGGACAGCTCACAACCCATTTCCTATGGCGTACAATCCTGGGGGAAAACTTTAACAGCCAATACGATTACTACCAATGACAGCATCACCCTGGCAGGGCAGGCAATACCCATCCGCCGCGCTACCTGGATAGAGGGCGTTAGTGAAACACAGGTAAGCCAGATGATGAAAATGGGAATAGGAGGCATGACCGGTAACAAGTTGTTTTTACAAAACATATTGGTGTTGGATACGCGCAACAAGCAGTTCAACTTGTTTTGATGAGTTAGGCCCTGCAGACATCGGCCAAATTCAGTATATTTAAGCAAAGACAGTCACATGAGAAAAATAATCACAGCTTTATCCCTGCTGTTATTTACTGCTTTGGCATGGGGCCAATCCTCAGGCGGCGATGTCGGATTTCCTGGCCGCCTTACAGGCACAGTCCGGGCACCGGGATCACCGGCAGATGAAACCGTAAGGGCAAAGTTCCTGAACCAGGAATGGTCAGTCGGCATAGTTGCCTTTAAGAATGCTGCCCCTACAATGAATGTGCCCCTCATTTTTGATGAATTCGGAGAAAAACTATACTATCTCCAGGGCAATACTACCATGGAGTTCAACAATCCCATTGCTTCCTTCAAAATGCTATTGGTTATTAAAGGAGATAGTACTTTTGTCACTTTCAGAAATGGGTTCCCGCCTATCCATAAAAACACCGGAGAAACATTTTACCAGGTAATGGTAGATGGCAAATTTCAATTACTGAAATGCAAAGCAAAGACAATTGCCCTCTATAAAGATGAAGTACCCGAAGAGCAGCGGAAAGAAGACATTAAAGAATTGATGTATGCCCTGCTTCCTGATGGACAAATAGTAATCATTAAAAAAGACAAAGACTACCTCTATACCCTTCCGAAATACGGTGATGCCATTAAAAATATAGCCGAATCAAAGAAACTCAAACTTAAAAACGAAAAGAGCATCGTAGAGCTGTTTGAATACCTCAATGAACAGTAGTACTGGCCAATAATTTCCCCAACTACCCCTTGCTTACCTTTACAGGTAAATACCCGCTTCGCAAAACAGCCATCTCCGCTGGTGGCATCTGTTATGCATATACCGCTTTAAACATTTGTCATGAGCGATATACAAAACCTCAGCGATAAGGAAGCCATTAAGAAAATGCAGGAATTGGGCAACGGTGAAACCTGTCTCTTTTGCACATTTGGAGAAGGAGCAGACGAAGACCTGCAATTCAGACCAATGAGTACATTGGCCATTGATGATAACGGACATTGCTGGTTTTTCAGCGACAGGCGCAGCGCTAAAGACGAACAGATCGATGAGTACAACAAAGTATACCTGCTTTACTCCAATCCCGGCAAGCAAAATTATATGTCAATTGAAGGAAGCGCCATTGTATCAAAAGATTGGGCAAAGATCGATGAGTTATGGAGCCCAATAGCCAAAGCCTGGTTTAAAGACGGCAAAGACGATCCCTATATCAGCGTGATCGAAGTAACACCACTAAAAGCCCATTACTGGGATACCAAACATGGTAAGATGGTCTCCTTTCTGAAGATCCTGGCTTCCGCAGTTACCCGCAAAACAATGGATGATGGCGTGGAAGGCGAATTAAAGGTGCAATAATGCAACCTTAAGCAAATATATTGCCACTTCATACAGTCATGGGGCAGTAATGATAGCAACAACTGTATTTTGTGATACTTACAAAATCATAAAATACATGCATTTAAAATATGTAGCTATACTGCCCCTTTTACTATTGATCACACTACGTTCTTTGGCCGCAGAAACAGATACTTTCTATGTTAAAGATGCTGCAGGCAAACTCCTGCCCTCAGAAAGAAAGTATCTCCAGTATACAGAAACCAAAGAAGGCATCATTCAATTCGGTTCCATACTGACCCGCACGATCCAAAAAACAAAATACGGCTCACGCGATGCATACCTGGTGATACAAACTTATCAAGGATCGAAAGCTGTTGATACAGACTCCAGTTATTGCGATCTGCACACTTTACAGCCACTCGCTTACCATACAGCTATACGATTGGAGCAATACCAGGAAAAGGTTCTATTCTCCGATGGCAAAATAGATAATACCATTACCTTTAAGGACAGTATACAGCAGTTTACAAAAACAGCTACTGGCTTTTACAATAGCGTAACAACAGAGGAATTGATCTCTTTGCTGCCATTAAAGGAAAAGAAGCAGTTCATTTTTAAGAATGTTAATACCGGCTTACGCTACTTTGAATATACCACAGTAGTAGAAGTGGAAGGAAAAGAAGAGATCAGCATACCGGTATCCGGGAAAGTAATGTGCTGGAGATTACGCGTAAGTACCGGCAGTTCCTATACCATTCAATGGTACACAGTTAAAGGCCAGCAGCAGTTAAAGAAAAAGTTCCTATTCAAAAATGGTAATGCATTTGTCAGGGTAGCCGTGGTAGCCTGATAAAGGCATTCAAATCATTGGCCTATGCAACCCAGGAAAGAAATATTACCGGCCGTAGCCGCCATCGTTTTCAACAACAAAGGAGAGGTACTGTTACAACGACGCAGGGATGTAGGCACCTGGGGTGTTATTTCCGGGCATGTGGAATTTGGAGAAAGCGTAACAGAAGCGATCCTTCGCGAAATACAGGAAGAAACAGCTACCAGCGCCTCCATCAAACGATTGATCGGTATTTATTCATCTCCCCTTTCACAAACTTATCAATATATTGATAGAACGGTTCAATACGTTACCTCTTACTTTGAAGTGAACCTATTGGCCGATATCCCTCCCCATTTCTCCAATGAAGAAACGGCAGAGCTCAGGTTCTTTTCACCCGATGCTATTCCGGATGAACTGGCCCTGGTAAACCCCTACTGGCTACAGGATGCACTCGATACACAGGCTGGTCCTTTTATGCGCTGATAATGTCAGGCTGAGCCTGTCGAAGCCGTCTTCTGTCAGGTTGAGCTTGTCGAAACCGCCTTCGACAGGCTCAGGCTGACAATCGACAAACTCAGGGAGACATACTAAAACAAAAAGGGTGAGCCGCTTAAGCAGCCCACCCCTGTCATAGAGAACGGATTAACTTATTTTAATCCATATTTGTACTTGTAGCGCTCGTACAATTGCTTGTGTTTGTCCGTAAGGTTTAATTCCCGGCCCTGGATGAATGCCTGCAGAATAATATTGCTGCGCATATCCAGCAGATCACCATCACTTACCAGCAGGTTAGCGTCTTTACCGGTTTCTATTGAACCAGTCTTTTCAGCTACCCCCAATATTTTCGCCGCATTGAGCGATACAGCAGCAAGGGCTTCTTCCTTGGTCAACCCATAGGCAGCAGCAGTACCCGCATTGAAAGCCAGGTTGCGCTGACGAGTATTGCCATCATCGTCATTGATAGCAAACAACACACCAGCTTTTTGCAAAGCAGCCGGCGTCTTATAAGGTTGATCAACATCGTCATCCACCATCGTGGGTAAACTATGCATCTGCTCCAGCACCACCGCAATATTGTTCTGCTTCAGCAGATCAGCGATCTGGTAGCTTTCTGATCCACCTACTATTACAACATCAAAGCCAAACTCTTTTGCAAAGTCAATAGCGATCAACATTTCTTTTACAATGTTGCAATGCACGAAGAATTTCTGCTTTTTGCTGAACAAGCCTTTTACAGCTTCGTACTTTAAATTGGTTTCCTCATGCGTACCTTCCTGGTAATAGGCTTTGGCTTCCCGGAGAAACACTTTCACGTTTTCTATCTGGTCCAATGCACGCTTAACAGGATCGCCCGTCGGTTGCTGACCACCAAAACGGCCAAAACCGCCACGGCCGCCGCCACGCAACATCAGGGAAGGCATGCGGAAGTGCATCGCATGATCCGGCTGGTAACTGGCATCTTCCCAGTTCCACGCATCCAGTTGCACCACAGAAGAACTACCGGAAAGGATACCACCATCGGGGGTAACACTGGCCAGCAGGATACCATTGTTGCGCAATGTATTCGTCACCTTCGAATCTGTATTGTAAGCAACCAGCGAACGGATATTGGGGTTCATCTGTCCCAGTTCCGTATCATCATTAGTAGCGCGTACACTACCTACTTCTACCAGGCCTAAATTGGATTGAGATAAAATAAGACCGGGATAAATATGCTTGCCTTTGCAGTCAATTATTTTTACATCCGCAATGGCAGCCGTAGGACGAACGTCCACGATCTTGCCCTTGGAAAATAAGACCATGCCATTTTCAATCACCTGTCCATTGCCCACATGCACCGTGGCATTGGTGAGCGCAATAGTTTGTGCCTGCGCGGGAGCAGGATATACCGTTTCCTGTGCGGAAACACTGGTAACGATCCAGCTGCCCATTAATATAGTGAAGAATATTCTTTTCATAATTCAGTTCGTTTACAGGGGTTATTTGTTTGCGTTAAGAACCTCAGCTTCCTCTTCTGTAATAGCCAGCAATCCATGACTATGGTAGTGATCAGTACAAGTAAGGATCACTTCATAGCGGGGTCTTGGACGTCCAAAACCACCACCGGGAGCGCCGCCACCTGCACCTGGAGTACGTTTTGCTGCTGCCAGCTTTTGGATCAGCCTTGTTCTTTCTGCCTGTATTTGTGCGCGCAATTCCTTGTCGCGGTCGCGATCAAAGAAGACAGTACCATCCACAATCGTTTTTTCAGCTACTGCATAAATGCTCAGCGGGTTATTGCTCCACAGTACCAGGTCCGCATCTTTACCTACCTTGATACTTCCTACTTTATCATCCACATGCAGCATCTTAGCGGGGTTGAGCGTTACCATCTTCAGTGCTTCCTCTTCAGTTACACCGCCATACTTTACTATTTTACCAGCTTCCTGGTTCAAACGGCGTGCCATTTCAGCATCATCCGAATTGATAGCCACATTCAGTCCTACCCTTTGCATGATCGCTGCATTGTAAGGAATAGCATCTACCACTTCCATCTTGTACTGCCACCAGTCACTGAAAGTAGAAGCATTCACACCGTGCGCTTTCATTTTATCAGCTACTTTATAGCCTTCCAGGATATGCGTGAAAGTATTGATCGGGAAACCATATCGCTCTGCTACACGCATAGCCGCCGTGATCTCACTTTGTATATAAGAGTGGCAGGTAATGAAACGCTTTTTATTCATGATCTCTACCAGTGCATCCAGTTCCAGGTCACGGCGTACACCAGGCTTTTTGGCCTTCAGTGCACTCTCATAATCTTTGGCGCGTTGGAAAGCATCTGTAAGCACCTGCTCCACACCCATACGCGTATCGGGGAAACGGTTATTGTTTTGAGAGCTGCTGCGTTTTACGTTTTCACCCAGGGCGAATTTGATAAAAGGATCAGCACCTTTAAACTTCAGTTCCTCATCGTTGGCGCCCCAGCGCAGCTTGATCAACTGCGTTTGTCCACCAATCGTGTTGGCCGAACCGTGCAGGATATGAGAAGAAGTAACACCACCGCTCAGCTGGCGGTAGATATTGATATCTTCAGGATTGAGGTTATCAGCAATCCGCACTTCAGAAGTTACACTTTGCGCACCTTCATTAATAGAACCAGCGGCAATATGCGAGTGCTCATCAATGACACCGGGCGTCAAATGCTTACCTGTACCATCAATGACTTTAACTCCTGCAGCAGCAGTCAGGTTCTTACCGATCTTTGATATCTTACCACCTGTTACCAGTACATCCGTACCTTCCAGCTTACCATCTTTCTCATTCGTCCATACCGTAGCATTTTTAATGAGGATCGTTTCCTGTTTGGGTACTTCTTCTGCGCCATAGGCCAGGAAGGGATAAGTTACCTTACCCAGTTGCAAAGGTTGTTTGGGGCGGACGCTATCTGCTTTGGCTACAGCTGCTTTTTCAAAATTGGCTGTCCAGGTAAATTTATTACCAGCACCGTCGCGGCCAGCTCCATTCCATACTCCACCACCGGCCACACCGCTCATTACAGTTTCAGTAGCCCTTGGACCACGGCCTTCTGTAAAGCTCAGCTTCACCAGCTTTCCGTCATAAGTATATTTACCAGTCAGCGTATCTTTATCAATAAAGGAAGCTACGCCAGCATCTTTCAGTTCTACAGACCATGTTTTAGCACCGGCAGTAGTATTGGCAACCAGTTTATAAGTTCCCTTCACATCATACCAGCCATCCTCTTTCACAGCATATTTATGTCCCTGTACCCAGTTTTGGTACACCACTGTTTTTTCCTGGAAGATAGGGCCTGAAGTGATCAGGAAATTGGCCAGCTTACCAGCATCCAGGCTGCCCGCTTTATCAGCGATACCCAGTAAGGTAGCCGGCGTTTTCGTCAACGCTTCCAGCGCCTTTGTTTCTGTTAAACCATATTCGATAGCTTTACGCAGGTTGGCCAAAAATTCACCAACAGCGCTCAGATCGGAAGTTGTAAGACAGAAAGTGATACCTGCTTTTTCAAAAGCCGCAGGATTAGAAGGGGCCAGTTCCCAATGCTTCATATCATCGAGACCGGTAAAACGTACGTCGTTGGGATCATCCACATCCATTGCTGCAGGATAATTCAAAGGCAGGATAAAGGATGCTTTGGTATCCGCCATTTCTTTGATGCGCTGGTATTCATTACCACCGCCCTTAATAATGTATTGCACGCCAAATTCATCGCCAATGCGATCTGCACGCAAGTCATTCCATTTGTCGTTGGCTTCAAATATCTGTGGCAGCCCCTGGTTATCGTTCCAGGCTTTAAGTGTGAGGTTCATCCCTTCTTTGGCCGGAGCCGTCTTATACCAGGCTGCATCAATATAGCTTTGGCGCAACAAAGCGATCACGCCCATCATAGAGCTGGGATAACTTTGTGAAGAAGCACCTTTATTCAGTGAATAATGGGCAGAAGCTTTTTCTTTCACCATTACCAGGTTTTCTTTCTCATCGGCCAGCGTTACAATCACACCTGTACCGCGGGCAATACCATCTTTCTGATGCGTCAATACCGTACCAAAGCCTATATCGCGCAAGGATTTGGCCTTGGCTTCATCAGCATTGAACAGTTTGGCAGCTTCTACATCCGCATGAATAGCCTGGTTCCAGCCAAAAGCACCTTTCTGGTTGGAAGTAAGCTGTGCAGGGGCATTGAAATTGAAACCACCCAATTGACGGGTAGGAGCCGTAATACCATAATCGGAATAGGCATCGATGAACGAAGGGTAAATATATTTACCACTACAATCCACTACTACCGCATCTTTGGGAACAGCCAGGTTGGCACCCACGGAAACAATCTTCCCATCCTTGATCACCAGCGTAGCATTGGTAATGGTGGTTTGGGCATCTTTTACAATTGTTGCATTGGTAAATGCGTAATAGCCATTCTTGGGATCAGCCACCCCATTTACGGGAAAAGTGGTCTGGGCCAGTGCAGAAAATTTTAAAGCGAGTAACAGTCCCATCAGGGACAGTGATCTCCCTGGCGGACGAAGCCTGAGTTTTCTCATATGCTGGTTGGTTTTTAATCTGTACAGAAAAGGTCCAATTTAGCCAAATGCATTAATTTAGACCACGTAAAAATTGCCTGACCGGCAAATAACCTCCATGAGACGATGATATCGACTGTTTCCTGCTCATGAATTACAAATATTGCTTATTTCACTATGAATATTGCCCAATACATAGACCATACATTGCTGAAGCCTGCCACCACCTCGGATGAGATTAAAAAACTATGTGAAGAGGCCGCCAGCTATGGCTTTGCAGCTGTATGCGTTCCCCCACCCTTTGTGAGGCTGGCCAAAAAATATTTAGGCGGCAGCAACGTTAGAGTGGCTACCGTCATTGGTTTCCCTTTTGGTTATTCCGTGGCGGCTGCCAAACAGGCAGAAGCAGAGCAAGCCATTGTAGATGGCGCCGACGAACTGGATGTGGTGATCAACCTGGTAGCCCTGAAGGCAGGCAATACCGGTTACCTCGAATCCGAGATACAGCCCATCATTGATGCAGCCCACCAGGCCCAACGGCTGGTGAAGGTGATCATAGAAAGTGGCATATTGTTGGCAGAGGAGATCATACAATGTTGCACTTTGTATGCGGACGCAGGTGTTGATTTTGTTAAAACGTCTACCGGCTATGCCGAAAAAGGAGCCAGCGTGGAAGCGGTGCAACTGATGCGCAAACATTTACCGTCTTCCGTTCAGATCAAGGCTTCCGGAGGCATCAGGACCTATGCTTTTGCCAAAGAACTGATCGATGCCGGCGCTACCCGGCTCGGATGCAGTGCCAGCGTAGCGATTGTGAAAGGTGCTACAGCAGGGGAATCGGATTATTAAAGAATAAGCGAGTGGTGAATGACTAGTAGCGAGTAGGCCCCACTTGACACTAGCTACTTACCACTAGCCCTTTAAAAATTATATATGAAGAGAATAATCACTATACTGGCGTTATTCATTGCCATCAAATCATACTCACAAAACGATACCAGTTCAGTTGTTGTACACAAAGACCCGCGCATTGATTTGCTCGTAAAAAAGCAGGTAGAGATCAATGAGATCACCACCCGCAATTCCCGGCGTTTTGTTCCCGGCTTCCGCATCCTGGTGGTCAATACCAATGACCGCAACAAAGCCCTTAGCGCCAAGTCAAAATTATACCAGCAATTTCCCGATCTGACCGTATACCTCATGTACCAGGCTCCTTTTTACAAGTTGAAGGCCGGCAATTTCAAAGAACGCAAAGACGCAGATGATTACCTGCCCAATATTCAGCGCCTGTTCCCTGCCGGCGTATATGTGATAAGGGACACCATTGAAGTGAATCCCGATCCTTCGGCAAACTAAGTATCAGCCAGATGCTTTACTTTTGAGGCATGAGTAGCCTGAAAGAAAAAATACAAAGCCTGGCTAATTCCTATGCACCGGGTTTTATAGATATACGGCATCATTTACATGCCCATCCCGAACTTAGTTACCAGGAAGTAGAAACTTCTCAATTCATACAACAAAAGCTACAGGAATTTGCTATCCCCCACCAGGTAATGGCCACTACCGGCGTAGTAGGGTTGATCAAAGGCAGGAACCCAGATAAAAGGGTTATTGCCCTCCGTGCAGATATCGATGCCCTCCCCATATTGGAAGAGAACAATGTTCCTTATAAATCTACCCGTGAAGGCGTCATGCATGCCTGCGGCCATGATGTACACACTACCTGCCTGCTGGGCGCCGCTAAAATATTGCAGGAATTAAGAAATGAATGGGAAGGCACCGTGAAGCTCATCTTCCAGCCTGGCGAAGAACGCAATCCCGGCGGGGCCAGTATCCTCATTAAAGAAGGCGTATTGACCAATCCTGCACCCGAAGCCATTTTCGGTTTGCATGTGCACCCCCAACTGGCAGTGGGGCAATTGAGTTTCCGCGGCGGACAGGTAATGGCCAGCGCCGATGAGATCTATATCACCATCAAAGGCAAGGGTGGGCACGCAGCAGCGCCCCATTTAACAGTAGATACCATCCTGATCGCTTCTCACCTCATTGTGAGCCTGCAACAGATCATCAGTCGCAACAGGAACCCCCTTTCCCCTTCTGTACTGTCCATTTGCTCGATACAAGGCGGCCATACCACCAATGTGATACCCAGCGAAGTAAAACTGATGGGCACTTTCCGCGCCCTCGATGAAGCATGGCGTTTTAAAGCCCATGAGCTGATCCGTGCTAATGCTGTGGGGCTGGTACATGCTATGGGTGGTGAAATTGACCTGCACATCGACGTGGGCTACCCTACCGTATACAACCACGAGGCGCTGAATGCTACTGCCCGTAAACTGGCAGAGGATTATATGGGTGCAGAACATGTAGAGACCACCGAAATGCGGATGGGCGCCGAAGACTTCGGCTACTATACCCAACTGATTCCCGGTTGCTTTTACCGGCTGGGCGTGATGAATGAAGCCAAAGGCATCACTTCCGGCGTACATACCCCTACTTTCAACATCGATGAAAGTGCTATTGAGACCGGCATGGGTATGATGGCCTGGCTGGGCGCCAGTGCAACCATGGAATAATCAACCTATCATATGTCAAAACTAACTGCGTCCTCTGTCCTGTTATTGCTATGCGCCATTATCACACAGGCACAAACCACTGCCGATAGCAAATACGACCGCCAGGAAGTAATGATCCCCATGCGCGATGGGGTGAAGCTCAATACCGTGATCTTTACGCCCAGGGCAGCTGCAGAAAAGTACCCTTTCCTGCTAAGGCGTACACCCTATGGGGTAAGCGGCGCCGGCGCTCCGGATAAAGGCGCATAGTTGAAAGACCTGGCCGATGATGGCTATATCTTCGTATACCAGGATATCCGTGGCCGCTACAAAAGCGAAGGCAAGTTTGCGATGCAGCGTTTCAGCCGAGATAAGAAAGATCCCAAAGCCATTGATGAGAGTACCGACACCTATGATACATTCGAATGGCTGTTAAAAAACATTCCCAACAACAATGGCAAAGCCGGCATGTATGGTATTTCCTACGACGGATGGACCACCATGCAGGGAGCTATTGATCCCCATCCTGCCCTTATAGCCGTATCAGAACAGGCCACGCCTTCCGATATGTGGATGGGCGACGACTTCCACCACAACGGCGCCTTCCGCCTCAGCTACGGCTTTGAATATGCCTTCATGGAAGAAGCAGCCAAAACGGATAGCCTTTTCCCATTCGGTATGCATGACCTGTACGACTGGTACCTGCAATTGGGCTCACTGGCCAACGTAAATAAAAAATATTTCCACAACCATATTCCCACCTGGAATGATTTTGCCAGCCACCCCCATTACGATGCCTTCTGGCAAAAGCAATCATTGGCTTACCGGCTCGATTCCCCCCGGGTATACACCATGCATGTAGCCGGCTGGTGGGACCAGGAAGATTTTTATGGTCCTCAAAAAGCTTATGAAGTATTGGAGAAAAAAGACCGTAATCATAAGAACTATATCGTAGCTGGTCCCTGGAATCACGGAGGCTGGGCCGGCGGCCCCGGCAATAGCCTTGGCAATATTAGTTTTGACAAAGAAACCGGTCCCACCTTCCGGAAAGACATCCAGGCCCGCTGGTTTGCTTATCACCTCAAAGGAAAGGGGGATGGTAATTTTGCAGAGGCCATTACCTTCCAAACAGGTTCTAACGTTTGGAAGAACTATACCAGCTGGCCACCAACAGAAGCAGTCAAACAAAACCTGTATTTCCATCCCAATGGACAACTCTCTTTCGACAAGCCATCCGCAGCTAAAGCAGCTGACAGCTATGTGTCTGATCCGGCCCATCCCGTACCTTATCGTTCAAGACCAATAGAACAAACTTATGGACCCGGCTCACGCTGGCGCACCTGGCTTACCGAAGATCAGCGCTTTGTGCACAATCGTCCTGATGTATTGAGCTGGCAAACCGACGTATTGCAGGAAGATATCACCATTACCGGTCAGTTATGGGCCAAACTTTTCGCCGCTACTACCGGTAGCGATGCAGATTGGGTAGTAAAGTTGATTGATGTATACCCTGCTGAAGTTCCTCAGGACCGTAAAATGGGAGGCTATCAATTCATGGTATCCAACGATGTATTCCGTGGGCGATACCGCAAAAGCTTTGAATACCCGGAACCCATTGTTCCCAACAAAGTAGAAACCTATAATATCGACCTGCACACCATCAACCATGTATTCAAAAAAGGGCACCGGATCATGGTACAGGTACAAAGCAGCTGGTTTCCCATCATCGACCGCAATCCCCAAAAGTATGTACCCAATATCTTTGAGGCAAAGGAAACAGATTTCCAGGCGGCTACCCATTCCATCTACCGCTCGGCACAGTTCCCTTCACACATTGAAGTATCAGTGATGAAATAAAAATAAAACAGGGTGAGCCGATGGATCAGGCTCACCCTGTGTGCTTATAGAATAGAGGGGCAGGTAAAAACCTGCCCCGTGTTAACAAAAGTCAACTGCGTATAGAAATAAATCGTTTATCAGGCTCAGCATATTTCAAACAACACTTTGTTGCTGATACCAGCTTCGCCTTCATTGTCTTCATAGAATTTCACACCATCCTCTTCACACTGCAGCGTAAATAATAACCGGCATTGGCCTTGCTCTGCCTGCTCCCGCTTCACCGGCTCCGTTTCATACACAATCGTGCGGATAGTATAATCACTGTTCATAGTACAATCCACCTGTTTCACCGCATTGGCAAAACGAACCTCCCTGCCATCCGGCAGTAAATAATGCAGGTAAATAGCATCTTTGTCTACCAGGATATTGGTCAATACAGAAGCTGTATTTTCCAATCGGCCATCAGCACCGACATGGTATTGCCGCTCACTTCTCAATTGCAGCTTTTGTTCAGCCTGTTCCTTCCCCTCGTTGCCGAAAAGAAGAAAACCAACGTAGTCAGTAAATTCTTTTTTCATAATGCATAACGCTTTAAAGTGAACCCGGCTGTCCTGCCAGGCAATTTGTCTCGGTCATCTATATAATGGCAGGTGTATTACCCTTATTTTTCTTCATACTTGTTTACCAGCACCCTTACCTTCTTGCCCTCCAGCCGGGCCATTTCTACCAATATCTGTAGCTTTCCTTCTTTGGCCTCCACCGTCATGCTGCCTGTGGTGGTCTCTCCGCTTTCAGGCTTTTGGAACTCTACTTTATAGATCGCTTTCCCTTCTTTGTAGATCTCTTTCCATTGACAAGTAGTTTCCTGGATGGTGGCTGTCATAGCACCCACCTTGTCTCCTACATTGATCGTTATACTTTCTTTGGTAAATTCGATGGTCAGCGCATCCGTTTTGTTATTGACCACCTCCCCTTCCGGGCTGATCATTTCCTGTTTGTCCGAAGTGTAAACAACTTTTTTATCGCATTGGGCCATACTGGCTGTGACAGCCAGCAGGAAAACGGTGAATGAAAGGAGCATTTTTTTCATGGCTATACTTTTAGTTTTAGTGTATCTATTGCGTTCCGTTATATACGGAGCAGGTATCTTTGCGTGCTGTGACTACCTTTTCAGACTACAGGTTACAGCTTATTTCAGTATCCAGGGAATTCTTTCCACCAACCCGGCCGATGGCATGACAAACAAGCCTTATGACAGGTCAAAAATTAAGCAGTTCCAGCCTGTTCAGCATGCCCGACGATTCGATGAGCACATCGTAATCTTCCTCATTTTCACCGTTTGCTGCAGCCGATACCCCCATTTCCTTTTCAGGATATGCATCGGGCGCCAGGCCGGCCTCCACCCGCCCCTCTTCTGTACCGCGTGGTACAAAAAAGGAGGTCACTACTATTACAACCATTGGTATCAGGAATCTCATAACAAACCGTTTGTGCATTAACATAAGAATCAACCCCTCTCTTTTCGTTTAACTGTATCCCAGAAGGCCAACAATAACACGCCCACAAACCATACATAAGAATAGTATTGGTGCGTTAGCGTCCCTTTGTTCAGGTTCTTGAAATAGGTAAGCGCTGTATACGCATAGGGATAAAAATGGATCTTTTCCCACTGTATGATCATGATAGCAGTGATCAGCAAGGCCAGGCCAATACCCACAGGAGCAATGTAATTTCGCAGGCGCAGGCTAAGCCAGTATTGGATAGCAGTCACAGCCAGAATAGAAGAATACATTTTACCAGTCAGCGTCAGCATTTCCTTCCAGGGAACAGGCGCATCAAAAAAGGTATAGCCACTTGCCACCATATTGGCTGCAAACCCCGTCATGATTATAGTAAGATTAAATACTAAAAGGGAGGCCAGTATCAACAGGTGAATGACTAGGAACTTTGAAAAGAAGACATCTGCATAGCTGCGTGGTGAAGCGTACACTTGTTTCCAGGTATTGTTTCTGTACTCAATTTGTACCACCAGGCTCGTCACTAATATTACATACATCGGCAAAAAGAAAGCCGCGGCAGGCTGCCAGTTCATATTCATATAAATATGCCATGCGTCCGGCTTCAACTCTTTAGTAAAATGCGAAGGCTTGGATACCAGAATCAGCCAGGAAACAATGGGCACAAATACACTGGCCAATAAAGTAAGCCAGTAGGCAGCCGTTTTGCGGCATTTCCACAATTCTACTTTCGTATTGATAATAAAAGATGCCATGATTATTCGGATGTGATTTGAATGAATAAGTTTTCCAGGTCATTTTGCGTAAGTCCCAGGTGATACACTTCCACCCCCTGCTCTATAAGCGTTCTGTTCAACAGCGCGACTTTTTCCCTGCTCTCAAAGTGCACCAGCAGTTTGGTACCATTCACTTCCTTCACCGGAAAATGTCCGTTCAATGCCTTTTGTGCTTTCGCCGTATCGTTTACTTCTATTTCGATGGCCGATTGTTTTGACTTCAATCGCTGCAAATCCTGCAGGGGTCCCTGAAACAATAACTTTCCTTTATTGATGATCCCCACATGCGTGGCCATCTTTTCTACCTCGGCCAGCATATGGCTCGATACAAGGATCGTTTTTCCTTGTTCCCGGTTCAGCGTTTTGATCAGTTCACGCGTTTCAATGATCCCACTGGGGTCCAGTCCATTCGTAGGTTCATCCAGTATCAACAGTTCAGGATCATGCAACAGCGCAATGGCAATCGACAGCCGTTGCTTCATCCCCAATGAATAGGCTTTGGCCTTCTTATTAGCAGCATCTGTAAGCCTCACCATCTCCAGCACTTCATCGATCCTTTTCTTAGGACATTGGTAAGAAAGACGGAACACTTCCAGGTTCTGCCTGCCTGTAAGGTGCATGTACAACGATGGCTGTTCTATCAACGATCCCAGCCTGCGCAGGATCTCAAGCCGTTGCTTAGCCAGCTCTTTCCCAAACAAGGTGATACTCCCTTCCTGTTTCTTCAGCAGGCCCAGTATCAGCCGCAGGGTAGTTGTTTTACCAGCCCCATTGGGTCCCAGGAAACCATAGATGCTTCCCTTGGGAACCTGTAAACTTAACTGTTGAAGGATGGGTTGTCCGGACCGGAACAAAAAGTCCAGTCGCTGGGTCTCGATAATATAGTTGCTCATGTTATTCTGTTGAAGTAATGGTTGCTTTGCGTAGATTTTGTCCTTTTAATGAAAATGTGGAAACGCTATCCGTTTGTATGCTGAGCTTATCAAAGAAGGTTTGCCCCTCTTCCAGCCTCGAATTGCGCAGGTTTGCCTGTAATGTGTTTACATGTATTAAACCATCAAATCGTAAGAGAGAACCCTGGCCTGCATTTACCCTGATGACATCATAGAAAGTAGCATCTGCATCCCGCTGGCCATTTTCAAATGCCAGTTCCGTTTCCAACAGCTGGAAATTATACGCTGGCTTCAAGGCGCCGGAGTCGGCTATATTTTTCACTGTTATATGGCTGTTATCAGCATAGATACTGTCTACATTGGGAATAAAAAGTTCAATATGCCCATAAGCCATCGGGTTCCTGTTGTTGCGATCTTTCCGGGCAGTATCTGCTTCCACATACAATACGCCATTCTCTAATCGCCACTTTACTTCTTCTTCGCCCCCTTTCCAGATCTCCAGCTTGGCCGAATCGGAAGGAATGATCAGGATATTATTCAATAGGCTGATAGAAACACTTTTTATTGCTCCGTTTAGCCTGTGCGTATTACTCCAGGCACTCACCCGGTCTCTTTTCACAATATTCCCGTTGGCATATTTAACCCGTACCAATGTAAACAGGCTGCAAAAAACAAGGATTGTGACAAGAAGTAGTCCAGTTAATATTTTATTACTCGTTCTCATGCTACTGAGTTATGCGGGTTAAGCGAAATGTTGTTGTTTATATTTTTCATACCAGGGCTTCAGGTCTTCCGGCGTCATACCCAGCAGGTACATATTACGGAATAGCTGTGGCAGGTCTTTTTCCGTAAACTCCAGTTTACGGTAGGCTATAGCCTGCTTCAAAGCTCCGGGTGATACAAAATAACCAATGCCCCGCTGGTTGTAAATGATCTCCTGCTGTTGCAGAAATTCAAACGTGCGCATCACGGTATTGGGGTTTACTTCCAGTTGTACTGCCAGCTCCCGAACCGAAGGCACCCTTTCTTCGGGCTTCCATTCCTGCAGCAGTATCTTCTCGCACACATAGTCTGCGATCTGTAAGTATATAGCTTGCGATTCTCTGAATTGCATAATAATTTGTTTACGTTGGTTAAACCTCTTTTTCCTTTAACCTGAAGTAAGTGACCAACCAGAATACCGGCGCCAGCAAATACTTGAAGTATCCGAAAAATACATCCCCTGTCCAGGAAGGCAGTATAATAACCCTTTGCCCCCAGGTATCACCCGGTCCTGGTAAATTGAACTCAGTAAAATTTCCGCCAAAGCCTCCCTTGGGCAATATTTCGGCCAATAACTGACTCACCAGGAAGATAAAGAACAGGATCACCAGCAACAATGCAATGGTGGTCTTAATAAAACTATAGTTGGGGAAATAAATGGAGCCCAATGCGTAAGCCCCCTGTACGGAAAAAAAGATAAGCAGTACTACCGTAAGCACATTGAACGGATTACCTTTTTGATCTGGTTCAAATTTACCAAACACATTTGCCACCTTTGCACTGACAAAGACATCGTCCGCCGAATGATTTTTTTCCCAACTGGCCTGCTCAATGGCATTGCTCACATGCACCATTATAAAATCAACGATATAGAATATCACGGTGTAGCAAACAAAAAAGATCACGATACAATAAAGCATCATCACCAGCACCTTTTCCAAATGGGAAGCAGGTACGGACAAAAAATTAAGTGCTTTGGGTTTAGTGGCAAGATCATTGAATAGCATGCTGGCAAAGAGAGCGCCGGTAAGAAAAAGACCTACGTAGTAGGTAATGATCTGCCCCTCCCGATTCATAGCTCCCCGGCCATCCACCAGCATCAGGAACCCATACCACATAAACAGTAAGGAGCCGATTGCAGCCAGTGAAAGTGTATATTTATTCCGGTTATCGCCCCAGTGCTTGCGCACCAGCAGCCCCCAGCGTTGAAGATCAAAAGCCTGGTTCATGTTGATTGTTTAAGAATTAAAAGCGGATTGAATGGGTTGACGGTTGGTGACGATGGCCTTGTACAATAGTTCAAGATCTATCCTGCTTTCTTCACCATCCATATTGGGGGTAATGATCGCATTGCCACGCAGGGAACTTTCACTGTACAGCGCATGTCTTACTTCTTCATGGTCAAATGAAATGCGGAAAGACAACTTGCGGGAGATATCTTCTATCGTTTGGTCAAACAGGATCGCCCCTTCATCAATAATGGTGATGCGATCGATCAGGTTTTCCAGGTCTTTTACCTGGTGCGTACTGATGATCACACATTTGTTTTCATCGATGGCGCCGGCCATCACTTTGCGGAACTGGCTCTTGCTCATAATATCCAGGCCATTGGTAGGCTCGTCCATCAGCAACAGGGAAGTATTGCAGGCAAGGCCAAAACTGATCAGCACTTTTTTCTTCTGTCCATAACTCATGCTCTCCAGTTTGGTATCGACTGGTATCTCAAACTCCAAGATGTATTTGCCAAACTGTTGCTGGTTGAAGCGGGGATAAAAAGGCGACAGGTTGTTCACCAACTGCTGCAAGGGAATATTGGGCAGGTAAAACTCTTCCGGCACCATAAATACTTCCTGCAGAAAAGCCGGCTGGCGCTTGCCCGGCTCAAAGCCCATTACATCGATGCTGCCCTGATCGGGAAACAGCAGGCCGGCAATATTGCGCAGCAGGGTTGACTTACCCGTGCCGTTCTTGCCCAGTAAGCCGTAAATATGGCCGGGTTGTAACTGCAGGCTCAATCCCGTAAATACCTTTTTCTTACGGTAGCCAAAGTGCAATTGTTGAATATTGACCATGTTTGGTGTTTTAGTGTACTACTTAAATAGTACACAAACATAGTAATACTCCTGCAACCCCCAAATCTTTTTCCAGGTTTTTTCTTACCGCTCATCCATTACGCCTATTATTACCTAAAAATCAATAAATTACATGACGCTCCTTTCCCAAAGGGTCCTTTGCGGACACGCTGGGAATGCCTAATGGACGCCTTATTGATAATGAAAGGATTATAATAGGATGCAGCGTAGATGCAGCGTATACCCAGCGATGATTGAGCGTAGATGTAACGCTCCATATAAGAGACGCTCTATCTATACTGGGTTATAGTAGGGTAATATTTAATTCAAAGCTGGGAAAATAAAGCATCCCTTATTTTAAGTACCGTCATCCTGGTCTCAAAGGCGATGTAAATACCATTTGATTGCTTACCAATATTACCCGGGTCTTTACCTAACTAGCAGATTAACACCTGTCTATTATAATTACCTTAAATTGCACGCCTGTTTTTATGGCGGGAAGGCCAATCAACCAAATATCCCAAACCACCCTTCTCTGCCCTCTGATTAAAATAATAGTATGAAAAAAGAATTTATTAGAGAACAGGCGCTGGAGTACCATGCCAAAGGAAGACCCGGTAAAATAGAAGTAGTCCCCACCAAAGAGACCAAAACCCAAAGAGACCTCTCTCTTGCCTACTCTCCCGGAGTAGCCGAACCTTGCAGAGAAATTGAAGCCAACCCGGAAGCAGTTTATAAATACACCGCCAAAGGCAACCTGGTAGGCGTGATCAGCAATGGCACCGCCGTATTGGGTCTGGGGGATATAGGCCCGGAGGCCGGCAAACCCGTGATGGAAGGAAAGGGCGTACTCTTCAAAATATTTGCCGATATCGACGTATTTGATATTGAGATCAATGAGAAAGACCCCGAAAAGTTTGTACAGATCGTGAAAGCGCTGGAACCCACTTTCGGTGGTATCAACCTGGAAGATATCAAAGCGCCTGAATGCTTTTACATTGAGCAAAAGCTGAAAGAGCAGATGAAGATCCCGGTAATGCACGATGACCAGCATGGTACTGCCATCATCAGCGCAGCTGCCTTGCTGAATGCCGTGGAGATCCAAAAGAAGAAAATAGAGAAGGCAAAGTTCGTCGTGAACGGTGCGGGCGCTTCTGCTATGGCCTGTACAAAATTATACATCGCCCTGGGCGCTAAAAGAGAAAACATCCGGATGTTCGACAGTAAGGGGCTTATTCATGAAAGCCGTACGGACCTGGATGATATGAAGAAAGAGTTTCTGTCGACCGGCAAAAATCTTACGCTCACCGAAGCACTGGTAGATGCCGATGTATTCATAGGGCTCAGCAAAGGCAATGTACTGACACCTGAGATGATCAAACCGATGGCCAAAAACCCAATCGTGTTTGCCATGGCCAATCCAGATCCGGAGATCACCTACGAAGCAGCTACCGGCGCCCGCAAGGACATCATTATGGCCACCGGCCGCAGTGATTATCCTAACCAGGTGAACAATGTATTGGGATTCCCCTTCATTTTCCGCGGTGCACTCGATGTACGTGCCACTCAGATCAACGAAGCCATGAAACTGGCAGCTGTAAAAGCCCTGGCCGAACTGGCACGCTCACCTGTACCCGATATTGTAAACCTGGCCTATAACCAGAACAACCTGGCATTTGGACCTGAGTATATTATCCCCAAACCGGTTGATCCACGCCTCTTGAGTACCGTAGCACCGGCAGTGGCCAAAGCGGCTATTGAAAGCGGTGTAGCGCAGATCACGATCGACAATTGGGAAGCTTATGCTATTGAACTGGAAAAACGCCTTGGTCAGGATAACCAGGTAATGCGTATCCTGGGCAATAAAGCACGCCGCGATCCCAAACGTGTTGTCTTTGCAGAAGCAGATAACCAGAAGATCCTGAAAGCTGCCCAGATTGCGTTTGAGGAAGGTATTGCCTATCCCATCCTGCTCGGCGATGAGAAAAAGATACGCGCCATTGCCAATTCCATGAAGATCGACCTGGATGATATGCCCATCATCGATCCCCGCAGCGATGACTACGAAGACCGGAGGAAGATCTATGGCGACCTGTTCTTTGAAAAAAGAAAACGCCGTGGTGTGAACCGTTATGAGGCTACCAAGATGATGAAGGATCGCAACTATTTCGGTACCATGATGGTGGAAACCGGCGACGCAGATGGTATGATCTCAGGCCTTACCCGCAATTATCCCGAAACCATTCGTCCGGCCCTCCAGGTGATCGGAACGGAGCCTGGTGTGAAGAAGATTGCCGGTATGTACCTGTTGCTCACCAAACGCGGCCCCATCTTTATGGCGGATACAACGGTCAACTTCAACCCTACGGCAGAAGAATTGGCGGATATTACGCTGATGGCAGCTCAGGAAGTGAGGAACTTCAACCTCGTGCCCCGCATTGCCATGCTAAGTTATTCCAACTTTGGCAGCAGTGATTCTCCCGAAGCAAGGCTGGTATCGAAGGCGCGTGATATTGTGAAGCAGAAAGATCCTACTTTGATCGTAGATGGGGAAATGCAGGCCAGCATTGCCTTTAACCAGGAGATCATGAAAGAAAGCTATCCTTTCAGTGAACTGATAGACCAGGAAGTGAATACGCTGATCTTCCCCAATCTGGCAGCCGGCAACGTGGCATACAATTTACTGAAAGAAGTGGGAGGCGCAGAAGCCATTGGCCCCATTCTGCTGGGATTAAAGAGACCGGTGCATATCCTGCAGCTGGGCAGTTCAGTAAGGAGCATTTACAATATGGCTTTGATCACAGTTATTGATGCACAACTGAAATGCAAGGGTAATGCTGGTGATGCCAATCAAAAACCACATTGGTGGAAGAAGGGCAAAAAAGAAACCAAGAATCCCTGATAAGGTCGTTCTTGCACATTTAACGAGGCGAAGTGGTCAATACTCAGTTAGTTGACTTATTATTGTAGTACGATTCTATGACACTATTTACCGAATTTGGCCGCTACCTGTTGTTGATTAAGGGCATGTTCTCCAAGCCAGAGAACGGCAAGATGTATTGGAAGGAATTCATGCACCAATGCGGAGAGATAGGTATTGGTTCCCTGGGAATCGTGGTGTTGATCTCTTTCTTCATCGGAGCAGTATCAACATTACAAACGGCTTATCAGCTGGTAAGCCCCATTATCCCCAGAAGCACCATTGCACAGATCGTGCGTGATACCATCATCCTGGAGTTTGCTCCTACCCTGGTCTGTATTGTACTGGCCGGTGTAATAGGCAGTAAAATAGCCAGCGAGTTGGGTAATATGCGCGTGAGTGAGCAGATCGATGCGCTTGAGATCATGGGTATCAATACCAAGACCTACCTGGTACTGCCCAAGATAATAGCAGCCTTACTGACCATCCCTATGCTGATCATTATTGCAGGCGGATTGGGTATTTGGGGTGGCCGGCTGGCGGGTACTTTATCGGGCATTCTTTCTCCCGAGGAGTTTGATACCGGTCTTTTAAACGCCTTTGTGCCTTACAACGTGTTCTTTGCCCTGATAAAAGCCTATGTTTTTGCTTTCATCATTTCCAGCATCTCCGCTTTCTATGGTTATCATGTAAGCGGTGGCGCCCTGGAGATCGGCCGGGCCAGTACCAAATCGGTGGTGGTAAGTTGTATCGCGATATTGTTTGCTGATTATATATTGTCGGCACTCTTGTTGTAATTAACGGTAAAACAGGAGAACTGCCGGTGTCCGGCAGTTCTCCTTTATCATATGATAGAAGTAAAAGATATCAAGAAGGGATTTGGAGAAAAGCAGGTGCTTAAAGGCGTAAATGTGAAAATGGAAGCCGGTAAGTGCAACCTGATCATTGGCGCCAGCGGCAGTGGCAAAACGGTATTTATGAAATGCCTGGTAGGCCTTTTTGAACCCGATGAAGGTGAAATCCTGTACAATGGGATCAACTTCCTTACCATGGACGATGAGCAGCGGAAAGATATCCGCAAACAGATCGGCATGCTGTTCCAGGGTTCGGCCCTGTTTGATAGTCAGACGGTGGAACAGAACATCATGTTCCCGCTGGACATGTTCACCAAAGACAACTATGCCACCAAACTAAAGCGGGTGAACGAAGTGCTGGACCGTGTGAAACTGAAAGATGTAAACAAGAAATTCCCGGCTGAATTAAGTGGTGGTATGAAAAAACGGGTAGGTATTGCCCGGGCTATCGTACTCAATCCCAAATACCTCTTTTGCGATGAGCCCAACTCCGGTCTCGATCCCCAAACATCCCTGGTTATTGATAAGCTGATCAAAGAGATCACCATGGAATATGATATCACCACCATCGTCAACACGCACGATATGAACAGCGTAATGGAAATTGGTGACCACATCATTTACATGCACCAGGGCCAAAAAGAATGGGAAGGCAATAATAAAGAGATCATCTTCAGTAAAAATGAATTGCTCAATGAATTCATCTTCGCCTCCGAATTCTTAAAAGACGCCAAAGACATGCGCATGCTGGAGCAAACCGGCAAGATCGACAACGACAGAAATATGGATGAGCTGATCAAGTAAGTAGTGAGTAGTGAGTGCTCCGCACTCTGTATGTTCTGACTAAATTCAACTTCTTCCTCCCCTCTTCCACATTCCGTTTTCTGTGTTCTGTATTCTAAAGATCTATCTCCATCTTAATGTCTGCCCGTTCGTATTCCGTGGCCGGTAAAGGCACTTCTTTAAAACCCAGTTTTGTATATAGGTGTATGGCAGGTTTGAGGATGGTATTGGATAATAATTCTACTTTCTCACTACCTAATTCCCGGGCTTTATCAATACAGGCTCTGCCCAATGCATAGCCAATGCCCTTACCCTGTGCGGTGTCTGATACAGCCATCTTGGCCAACTCAAATACCCGCTCGTCTATCCTGATAAGCGCACAGGTACCTACTGCAGCACCTTCCCACAGGGCCATGAAAATAAATCCTCCCTTATTGATGATGTATCCTTCCGGATCATTGAGTGCCCGGTTATCAGCCTCTTCGAGGCGGAAATACCGCGTGATCCATGCCTGGTTCAATTGGCGGAATGCCTCGCGGTGAGTGGCTTCATAAGGCACAATCTTCAACTGCTGATCTGTTGCTGTAAGCATAATATCCTTTTGATGCAAAGTTACCGGCGACGGAAAAGATGGACAATAACGAACAAATGGTGATGGTATGAAATAGGTTTAACGAAGCTGTTTTTCATGTTGTTCGCCCCAGAACCACATTTGTTTGATGATGGGGCACACGGTAGCGCCATAGGGCGTAATGGAATACTGTACTTTAAGTGGCGGCTTATGGCCGGTAACAGCTTTGGCAATAACCCCTTCCAGCTCCAACTCTTTCAATTGCTTGATCAGGATACGCTCACTCATCAAAGGGAACTTTCGCCTGATCTCACTGTAGCGCCGGTTTTTGCCGGACAAATAGATCAATATCTTCACTTTGTATTTGCCCTTGATCACCTGTAAAAAGCTATCAATAGGGCTATAAATGGCTGCCATATCAGTGGTATTAAATTATTATTAATATCGAACCTATCAGATTCGCTTTCATCCCGTTAAGCGGCATTGGGAGCGTATTTTAACCGGCTGGATTTACGATTTCCGCCTCCGGATTTTACCTCCCTACATATGCACTTTATGCCTTACTTTTGCCCCTCCTGAATTTATAAATCACGACTATGAGCATATTAGTTAACAAACAATCAAAGATACTGGTGCAAGGCTTTACCGGTACGGAAGGCACTTTTCATGCTACACAAATGATCGAATACGGAACGAATGTGGTAGGCGGCGTTACCCCCAATAAAGGCGGCACTACCCACCTCGATCGACCCGTTTTCAACACCGTAGCGGAAGCGGTAAAAACTACCGGCGCTAATGTATCGATCATATTTGTACCCCCTGCTTTTGCAGCCGACGCTATCATGGAAGCCGCTGAAGCGGGTATTGGCCTCGTGGTTTGTATTACAGAAGGTATTCCTGTACAGGACATGGTGAAAGCCAAACTGTTCCTGCAGAGTACCGGCACAAGGCTGATCGGCCCCAACTGTCCCGGGGTGATCACTGCCGGCGAATGCAAAGTGGGTATCATGCCCGGCTTCGTATTCAAGAAAGGCAAGATCGGTATCGTTTCCAAATCCGGAACCCTTACCTACGAAGCTTCTGACCAGGTAGCCAAAGCCGGCTTAGGTGTTTCTACAGCAGTAGGTATCGGTGGCGACCCCATCATTGGTACTACTACGAAGGAAGCCCTGGAAATGTTTATGAACGATCCTGAAACAGAAGGAATCGTTATGATCGGTGAAATTGGTGGTGGCATGGAAGCAGAAGCTGCCCGCTGGTATAAAGAACAGAAGGTGAAAAAACCTGTAGTAGGTTTCATCGCTGGTCAAACCGCTCCTCCCGGACGCCGTATGGGCCACGCAGGCGCTATCGTGGGCGGTGCAGAAGATACTGCTGCCGCTAAAATGGCCATCATGGAAGAATGTGGTATCCATGTAGTATCAAGCCCTGCAGACATTGGCGCTACCATGGCCAAGATCATCAAGAAGTAAATTAACCTTCTTTCAATACGCAAAATGGTGAGCCACCTGGCAAAGGTGACCCACCATTTTGCTTTTGGCACATGCTAACATATTTTTGTCCCACCCCACATGTCAAAAGCCCCGGACAGAGCCGGGGCCTTCGATTTAATCCATCACTTTAAACACGTAGAAACTTTAGTTATTTGAATGTCCGGATAAAATTTGCCAGATCATCTTTACTGCTGCTGAAAGAGAATACTTCATACAGTATGAAATAATCCTGCTTATTCACTGTATTCTTGTAGGCGTATTTGGCCAGGTCGAGCTTATAGTTGTCGAATGAATACATCTGCAACAATTGCTTTACCTGGTCGGCCGTAAAATAATTCTGATCAATCACCTGCTTGGCAATGGTAACCCTTGAGTTGTCGAAACGCTCGTTGGTAAGGGTAGCTTTCAGGGCTGCAAAAGACTGATCGCTCATCGGACGACCGTACTTGTTATCATTATCAGGATAGGTATCACGGCCAGGAGGATTGCGATCGGGACGATCAGGGTTACGACCGGGATTGCGGTCACGGTCATCATTCCAGTTATTGTTGTCTGTATTCACATAATTAGGATCTTTCATGGACAATTCATCAAACAATACCCTTCCGAAGCGGTTGATCACAATATCAATATGATATTGAGGCCTTACGTTCATGTTTTTCTGAAAGATGAGGGTTTGCTTTTTGATGCCATAGCTGACAGTGCTTTTGTTCGGAACCGAATACACTTTGATGGCGTGAAAACCTGTTGATACAGCCGGAATGAGCAGAAAATCGTCACTATCATTAGCACGATTGCTGACCTGTTTACCATCCACTTCCACCACGATGCGGTTGCTGCTAAGGTTGGTAACACTCACTTTTCCATCATTGGGATGGGCAAAAGTGGTATAAGTAATCACCAGTAAAGCAAGGGTAAAAATCTTTTTCATATAGACCTCCTGTTGGTTGTTTAGGGTTTGATGCCAGGACGCACAGATCGTTTAGTGAGAATATGTTAAAGGATTGCTATTTCAGCCATAGGGTCGATTGGTGTATGAAATTGGATTAAAAACTGCATCATAACAGGGTTGCACGCAGTTTAAAACGCCCAAAGGTGCAAAATATTGCAGATTGTATAACTTGTATAAAATTTGATGGTATGCCCGTTAAAAAGGTCTTTCTCTTAGTATTAGCCACATTATCTCTGTTTACAGTAACCGCCCAGCAAAAAATGAATACCTACGACAAAGCCTGGAAGAAAATCGACAGTCTTATTCAGCAGAAAGGGCTGCCTGCATCTGCCCTCACGGAAGTGAATAAGGTATATGCACAAGCGCAAAAAGAAAAGAACGATGCGCAGCTGATCAAAGCCCTGATATACCGTGCCCAGCTGCGCGATGTAAAGGAAGAAGAGGCAGGCCCGAAAAGTATTGCCGATATGGAAGCGGAAATAGCCAAAGCCCCAGAACCGGCCCGCTCCATCATTCAAAACATTACCGCCAGTATGTACTGGAGCTACTTCCAGCAAAACAGGTGGAAGTTCTACAACCGTACTGCTACCGTCAATTTCAATAAAGCTGATATCGCCACCTGGGGTATTGAAGACTTTCATAAGAAGATCGGCGAACTGTACCTGGCTTCTTTAAAAAATGAAAAGCTACTACAGCAAACCAAACTGGAGCCTTTTGATCCCATCATTCTAAAAGGCAAGGCCCGCTACCTGCGTCCTACTTTGTTTGACCTGCTGGCTACCCATGCGCTGGCCTATTTCAAAACAGATGAAAGGGATATCAATAAGCCGGCCAATGCTTTTGAGATCGATGATCCCGCCGCTTTTGCAGATGCCCGCTCATTTGCCACACACCGCTTTACAGTTGCAGACAGCAGCTCCCTGCATGCTAAGGCATTGCAATTGTATCAACGCTCCATACAGTTTCACCTCAATGATGCCAAACCCGATGCCCTGATAGACATCAATATTGAACGCCTTGTTTTTGTGAACAGCTATGCTGTACTGGACAACAAACAGGCACTGTACCGAAAAGCCCTGGAGCAGGTTACAGCAACTCATGGCAGCTTGCCCATTGCGGCCCAGGCCTGGTACCTGCTGGCCACCACCTATTCAGATGAAGCCGGCCAATACGATCCCTTAAAAGATACAAGCCATCGCTATGCTTATTTAAAAGCCAAAGAAATCTGTGAAAAGGTAGTGCTGCAAAAAGATTCCAGTGAAGGCAAGGCCAATTGCATCAACCTGCTCACCACCATACAGCGCCAGGAGATCAACCTGCAAACAGAACGGGTAAACATACCAGCGCAACCTTTCAGGGTACTGGTCACTTACCGGAATGTAATGCAATTACATTTCAGGGTAGTGAAGATGGATAAAAAGACAAAGGAAAGCCTGGGCACGGATACCTGGAGTGATGATTATTGGAAAAAACTGATCGGCCTGCCGGTGATCAAAACCTTCACACAAAGCTTACCAGATACCAAAGATTATCAGCAACACCGCACAGAGATCAAGGCAGAAGGCCTTCCGGTGGGTGAATATGCTTTCCTGATCAGTGCCGCCAACAGTTTCAGTCTCTCCAAAAACCCACTGGCCATACAACAGTTTTATGTATCCAACCTCTCGTACATCCATAAAGACAATGATTATTTTGTACTGGACCGTGAAACCGGAGCGCCCATTGCCCGGGCAGCTGTACAAGTATGGTACCGCAGCTACGACTACAATGCCCGCAAGGATGTAGAACGTCAGGGAGAGAATGTGTTCTCTGACAAGAATGGCTACTTTGCCTTGTATCCTCCTAAAACCAATAACAATAATTATTACCGTATAGAGGTATCTACCAAGGAAGATCATTTATCACTGGATGACTACCAATACAACTATCAACGGCCGGCACAGGGCCCTGCGAAAGCCAATAACCTCTCTTACCTGTTTACCGACCGCTCTATTTACCGGCCCGGCCAAATAGTGTATTTCAAAGGCATTGTGATCAATCAACGGGAGGCATCCAGCCAGAATGCAATTGTGGCCAACTTCGCCACTACGCTGGCACTCTTTGATGTAAACGGGCAGCAGGTAGATTCCATCAAGGTAACCACCAATGCCTACGGTTCTTACTCCGGTAAGTTTACCCTACCTTCCAATGTGTTGAATGGCTCATTCCGCATCCAGGATATGAAGACCAATAGCAGCAAGCATTTCTCTGTAGAAGAATACAAACGTCCTAAGTTTCAGACGGAGATTGCCAAACCAGCAGGCAGCTACCGGCTCAATGACAGTATTAAAGTAACCGGCACCGCCAAAGCCTATGCAGGCAATAATATAGATGGTGCTTCGGTACAATACCGGGTAGTGCGCAAAACGATTATGCCGATGTGGTTTTATGGCTACGGCAGGAAAATATGGCCACCGTATGGCGGCGAAGAAGTGGAAATAGCACATGGTACTACCACTACCAAAACTGATGGCAGTTTTGACATTACCTTCAAAGCCCTGCCCGATCTTAGTGTAGATAAAAAAGACCAGCCTACCTTCCATTATGAAGTAAGCGCGGATGTAACAGATATCAACGGAGAAACAAGAAGTGGCAACACCTCGGTTGCTGTTGCCTACCAGGCACTTCAGTTGAATGTTGACGCACCCGGTAAACTGCATACAGACGGCCTTAAGAACATCAAGGTGCACTCCACCAACTTCAATAACCTGTTTGAGCAAGCCACGGTAACCCTCACCATACACAACCTGAAAGTGCCTCCACGGATTTTCCGCACCCGTTATTGGGAGCAGCCCGACCAGTTTGTGATGACGCAGCAGGAATACAACACAGCCTTCCCTTATGATATTTACAAGAATGAAAATGAAATAGCTACCTGGGCAAAGGGTGAAAAAGTATTGGAAGTGACGGATACTACTACCGCCAACGGAAAGTTTGTCCTGGGTAAAGCCTCCTTGCCGGCCGGTTGGTATGTGATCGAAGCTGTTACCAAAGACAAATTTGGAGAGACAGTTAAAGACATCCAATATGTACAGTTGTACAATAAGACAGCCGCCAGCAATCCATTGGCCTTTGGCAGCATTGAAGCAGATAAAACAAGCTACCAACCAGGAGAAACAGCCAGCTACCAATTGACAAGCAACCTGGATAATGTATTCATGATCCATGATATTGGACGGAAAGACACTAAGGAAGAAAGAAAGTTCATTACGCTGAATCAGAACAGCCCTTCTTTTGAAATACCCATCACTGAAAATGATCGTGGCGGACTGGGAGCACAGATCGCTTTTGTGAAACATAACCGGGTGTACAGCAACAGCCTGCAGTTCAATGTACCTTATAGTAATAAAGACCTGACTATATCCTATACTACGTATCGCGATAAAACATTGCCTGGCAGTGCAGAAAAATGGAAAGTAAAGATCAGTGGCTATAAAGGCGACCAGGTGGCTGCTGAAATGCTGACAGCCATGTATGATGCTTCGCTGGATCAGTTCCAGCCGCATAGCTGGCAGAAGCCATCCATTTGGAACTATTACAGCCAGCAGGCTTATTGGACTGGTGATGTGTGCTTCCGGCAGGTACAATCTCAGGAGCACTATTACCCTGAGATAACTTCGGCCTGGTTTGATAAATCGTATGATTACCTGATCACTAATAATATGTCGCTGAGTGGTGGTCAGCAGATAAGGATCCGGGGGATGAAGTCGATGAAAAGAGGTGAAGAAGAGGTTGCTTATATGGCGAACGCAGCGCCAGTATCGGCAGCGGCGCCTGGTGGTAAGGCCCGAATGATAGGCATACCGGACCTTGCGCACGACCCGGATGGGTCGAAAGGGATTATGTTGGAAGCAAAGGCAGATAGTGAATTCATGCCCAACATTGTTATCCCAGCTAAAGAACCCCAGGCAACTGTACAACCCCGCAAGAACTTCAATGAAACAGCCTTCTTCTTCCCCGACCTGCATACCGATGCAGAAGGTAATGTAGAGTTTTCCTTCACCATGCCCGAAGCGCTTACCGAGTGGAAATGGATGACCCTCGCCCATACCAAAGAACTCGCCTTCGGCTACAGTGAGAAAACCGTCATTACACAGAAAGAACTGATGGTACAACCCAATGCCCCCCGCTTTATGCGTGAAGGTGACCGGATGGACTTCAGCGGCAAGATCGTAAACCTGAGCAGTAAGGAACTCACCGGACAGGTAGAACTCCAACTCATCGATCCTACTACCAACCAATCCGTTGATGGCTGGTTCCGCAATGTATTCCCCAACCAGTTCTTTACTGTGGGAGCAGGACAAAGCATTCCTGTAACCTTCTCTCTGGAGATACCTTATCAATACAACAAACCTGTTACCTACCGACTGGTGGCTTCCACCAAGGCAGGCGCCAATGAAAGCGCCCTGAGTGATGGAGAAGAAAACATGCTGCCCGTAGTGAGCAACCGGATGCTGGTAACAGAAAGCCTGCCTTTACCGGTACGCGGCAATGGCACTAAGAGCTTCATTTTCGACAAGCTCCTGAAAAGCGGTGAAAGTGAAACCCTCAACCAACATGCACTCACTGTTGAGTTTACCAGCAACCCCGCCTGGTATGCGGTACAGGCCCTGCCCTACCTTATGGAATACCCCTATGAGTGTGCCGAGCAGGTGTTCAACCGCTATTATGCCAATACCCTGGCCACTTCGATCGCCAGCTCATCGCCCCGCATCAAAGCCATCTTTGATCGCTGGAGGACCACCGACACAGCTGCACTGCTCAGCAACCTGCAAAAGAATGAAGAACTGAAATCAGTCCTACTCCAGGAAACACCCTGGGTATTGGAAGCCAAGACCGAAGCACAACAGAAAAGAAATATAGCCTTGTTGTTTGATATGGTAAGGATGAGTAGAGAGCAGTCCTCTTCCCTCAGCCAGTTGGAGGATATGCAAAGCTCCAATGGTGGTTTTGTATGGTTCCAGGGCGGGCCAGATGACCGGTACATTACGCAGTACATCCTTACGGGCATTGGCCATCTTTCTAAACTGAAGGCTTTGAAGAGCAATGATAAGATCACTGCTATCGTAAAAGCAGCCATTCCTTACCTGGATAAGGCAGTGAAGAAGGATTATGAGGACCTGTTGAAAAATAACAAACAGAAAGAGCCAGTAGAGGCTTTAAGCAGCATTCAGATCCAATACCTGTACATGCGTAGCTTCTTCCCGGAAACAGCTGTACCAGCCGAGGTATCCAAAGCTTATAAGTACTTCAGGAAACAGGCGCAACTGCACTGGTTGAAACAAAGCAAGTACATGCAGGGCATGATCGCCCTGGCACTCAACCGCACGGGTGATGCCAAAACAGCTACCGGCATTGTAGCTTCCCTGAAGCAAAATGCGCTGGTGAATGAAGAGATGGGCATGTACTGGAAAGACCTGTCAGCCGGTTATTACTGGTACCAAAACCCTATTGAAAGCCAGGCTTTGCTGATAGAGACCTTTACAGAAGTAACCAAAGACGCCAAAGCAGTAGCCGATATGAAGACCTGGCTATTGAAACAAAAGCAAACGCAGAACTGGAAGACCACCAAAGCCACGGCCGATGCCTGCTATGCGCTCCTGCTGCAAGGCACGGACTGGCTGACCAATACGCCCGAAGTACAGATCAGCCTGGGCAGTTATACCATCCGCAGTGCTGATCAGGCACAGGAAGGGGGAACAGGTTACTTCAAAAAAGTAATTGACAGTAAAGACGTGAAACCAGAAATGGGTACTATCAAAGTAGCGGTATCGGGTGGGGCACCCGCCGCCGGAGAATCAGTATCCTGGGGAGCTGTGTACTGGCAGTACTTTGAGAACTTAGATAAAATCACCACAGCCGCTACTCCACTCAAGCTTAGCAAAAAGCTGTTTGTAGAAGAGCTAACTGATCGTGGCCCTGTATTACAACCGGTCAATGAGGGTGATGCTTTGCATGTGGGTGATAAAGTGAAAGTACGCATTGAGCTGCGGGCCGACCGCAATATGGAATATGTACACATGAAAGATATGCGGGGAGCCTGTATGGAGCCGGTCAATGTGCTAAGCAGCTACAAGTGGCAGGGCGGACTGGGTTACTATGAAACCACCAAAGATGCCAGTACCAACTTCTTCTTTGGCTACCTGCCCAAAGGCACCTGGGTATTTGAATACAGCCTTTTTGTAACGCACACCGGCACCTTCAGCAATGGGGTAACCAGCATTCAGTGTATGTATGCCCCTGAATTTACCAGTCATTCAGAAGGTGTTAAGGTCAATGTAGAAACGAAATAGGCACAATTAGAGGTGACACCTTTCGCTTGCGACGCAGACGAAAGGTGTCACCTCTGAAAACGAAAGGCGCCATCTCTGAAACGAAAATAACCGGTCCTCTTTATCAGCAGGCCACTCTTTGAAAGGGTGGCCTGCTTATTTTTGCACCATGCACAAAGACTTCCTCATCGTAGGGCAAGGTATCTGCGGTACCTTTTTAAGCTGGTACCTGCAGCAGGCCGGGTATTCTTTTATGATCATTGATCAGCCACAATCCAATACAGCATCCAAAGTAGCAGCGGGCATTATCAATCCTGTTACGGGCAGACGTATCGTAAAAACCTGGCTCATTGATGAGGTGATGCCTTTTGCACAAGAAGCCTACACCGCATTGGGCGCAGCATTGAATACCACAGTCATTGAGCAGAAAAGCATCGTTGATTTTTATGCAACGCCCCAAATGAAGCTCGCCTTTGAAAAGAAGTATGAAGAAGATCCCCAGTATTTATCCCTGCCGGAAGACCTTTATCACTGGCATTCCTTGTTCAACTATGACTTTGGCTACGGAGAGATCAATCCCTGCTACCTCATCAGGCTACAGGATATTTTGCCCGCGTATCGCACACAGCTGGAACAACAGCAATTACTCAGAGAAGAATTGTTCGAAATAGACCAATTGCAGGTAAGCCCCGATGGCATTACTTATAAAGACATGACCGCTTCGCGCATCATCTTTAGCGATGGCATTGCAGCGGCTCAAAATCCCTATTTTAAGAACTTGCCCTTTGCTCCCAACAAAGGCGAAGCGGTGTGGGTAGAGATCAACGACCTGCCAACTACCCATATATTCAAAAAAGGATTTAACCTGGTACCCTGGAAAGACAATATCTTCTGGCTGGGATCTACCTATCTCTGGGAGTTTGACAATGACCTGCCCTCGCCGGGCTTCCGCCAGTTTGCGCATAACTGGCTCTTACAAACCATCAAGCTGCCTTTCAAGATACTTGATCACAAAGCGTCTGTGAGGCCCGCTACCCTGGAGCGCCGGCCTTTTGTAGGCTTTCACCCTCAATATCCTGCAGTAGGTATTTTTAATGGGATGGGTACCAAAGGGTGTTCATTAGGCCCCTGGTTTGCCCACCAGTGGGTTCAATCCCTCAAGGAGGGTACTCCGCTGGATCCGCTGGCCGATGTAAAACGGTTCCAAAGGATACTGGCAAGGTAGCTAGCGGTAAGTGGCGAGTGGAAAAGTAGCCCACTAGCCATTTGCTATTGACCACTAGCCTCCCACTAAACATTCATCACTAACGACTTACCACCTCCTGCCAATCACTCAAATAGATAGGCTATAATATTAGCCTTTTTATATTTTTGCACCGTTCACCACTCTTAGTCATTTAAACATTACTGCCGTGTCACAGGAATCAAATGAACTCTATGTAGTTCCTGCCAAATTCCGCAAACTGGAAAACCTCCACATCCTTTTCTGGTTGGTAAAAGATCTCTGCTGGTGCCTGGCATTCAAACCACTGGGCATGGTCATGATCGCTCCCACCTTGCTGGTAGCTATCTGGATCACCTGGAAAAACCGGCATATTGTGGCCGAGTTGGCGCATAACCTGGCCATTTCCATCTGGATCGCCGCCAACTCTATGTGGATGATCGCAGAGTTTTATGCAGTAGATGAAAAAGTAAAACCATATTGTATTATTCCCTTCTCCCTGGGCATTTTGATACTCCTTTATTATTATCTTATTTATGCACCCTTGCAACGCAAAAAGGAAAATACAACAACGCTACAGGTATCGGTAGCACCTGTAGCGGAAGAAGTTTAAATTATCGAGCGGGGCGTAAACATCAAATCACTAGGCAGCAATTTTTTTGTTGGCAGTATTTACAACTACGGAAGGATCCTGGCGCAGCAAAAGACTCATAGCTTTGTAAAGCTCAGGCAGTTCATGACGTAAGCGAATAGGATTCTCAAAGAATACCTCTACACTTACTGCCCAAAACTCATGGTAATTAACCCCGGCATATTCACCCAGCATATTTCTGGCACCTTGTTGCATGGATTCAAAGATAGGGCGGGCTACTTTGGAGAAATTCTTAAACTCTTTCTTGAAGTGCTTGTCTTCTTCTGTTTGCGTAATAAAGTTTACCCACGCCAATGCATGTCCCATTTCATGTAAGCCTACATTACAATTAGGTAATTCACCTTTAATGCCTTTCAGGAAATTATCCCAGGATAAATAAATACCGCTTAAGTCCACATGGCCCATGAAAGGACGGGAATAGAATCCATAATGGTAATCATCCTTGATCACATAAATATCCCTGAAGTAATTGAGTTGGAATTTATCCAGCCCAAAAGTAAGTTGCACAGAAGCTGCACTAATCAAAATAGGCATTTCAGCGCTCTCACTTACTTCTATGTAATGGAATTTTTTAGCCTTGTGAAACAGGTAGGTGCGAAACAGGAATTTGTGTTGTTCTTCCAGGCTCAATCTGTTATAGTAGCGTATATAACGGGAAACAATAGCGTGGTAAAATGTTTCTTGTGTGAGAAAGGTCTTGTATTGACGTTTAACTAACAGGCGGTTGATCCATTCAGTCACCGGGTTCTGGAGAATGAGGATGCTTGTAACCACCAGGAAAATGATCAAAATTTCCATAAGGGTCCATTTTTTCTTTTTGTGAATAGGTACGCGAGCCACGGATTGGTTTCACAAAGTTTGGATTAGAAAAAACGGTCTTTCGGGAGATGGAAGTTATGAGAGCAATTGGGGGTTCAATTGATAAGCGGGTATCACAACCCGGGAACAAAATAGAAACAATAGTCCATAAATGAAAGCCCTGGCTAATAATATTTTACTCTTATTATAATACCCTGAATTTAAACATTTTCCACCGGACTAAGAAGTATATTAGGGATCAATGTATCCTGATTCAGCACCAAACACATAGCTGCATATAATTCAGGCAATTGTATTTTGAATGAGGTAGGACGCTCAAAAAAATTCTCCACGCACACAGCCCAGAACTCTTCGTACCGGCTGGCGGCATAACGGCCCAGGAAACCGCCGGAGGCATCAGATTGCATATTTTTAAATACCATACGACCGGTTTCCGAAAAACGGATGAACCTGTTGTGGAAACCATCATCACGTCCGTCATCTACATTGAAATTCACAAAGGCCAGCGCATGTGCCATCTCGTGGAGACCTACATTATCGCCATCCATGTAATTATCATATCCTTTAAGAAAATTGGCCCATGACAAATAAATACCTTCGGAGGTTACATGCCCCTGAAAGGGCACACTGTTGAAACCAAAGTGATAGTCATGATGCATCACATAGATCTTCTCAAAATGATCCATCAGGTAATGCTCCAACCCAAAGGTGAGTTGTACAGCAGTTGCACTGATCAGTAAGGGCATCCTTTCTTCCGGTTCTATTTCAACATATTCGAATTGCTTGGTCGTCATAAATACCACCGTTCTGCGTACAAACCTTTCCTGCCCGGCCACCGGCAGGCTGCGGTAATAAGGCAGGTATTGCAGCAATATGGCATGGTAATCGGGCTGGCGGTCATCAAAAACAGCTTTTGCTTTATGCGAATAAAAAAGCAACCGTAAGTGCCGGAAAAAACGTGGAAAAAATAACCTGATCAGGAGTATACCCATAAAAATGGCAAATAACCAGTTGCCCATCCAATCAGCCTTCCTTTTCTGCACCGTAATCTGTACCAATTCAGATCTAAGGGTGCCGGAAGAAAAAGCCCCGGTAGTATCCTTCAATGGCAGGTACAATGTATCCTCATTGGGATCAAGGAATATATAGGTTGAATCCTGCGGCATGAGTTGTTAAAATAATCATTTTCGGTCCCATGGTCAGCAATGGTAGGATGCCTGTTTTCTGTTACCTTTGCCGCTCACTGGTCAAAATGGACCATTATGAATTTGAATATTGACTGTTAACTGTTTATGGCTACCCGGCTGAACATAGCAGCTTCAGTAACAGGTTTTGTAAACAACGTTTTGCTTCAATATTCATTGTAAACAACTAAACATAAAATAAACAATAGGCATGTACAGAACGCATACCTGTGGCGAACTAAGGTTAGCGCAGGCCGGCCAGGAAATAACCCTCGCTGGTTGGATACAGACGGTCAGAAAATTCGGCAGCATCACTTTTGCTGATCTGCGCGACCGGTACGGCATTACCCAACTGTTATTCGGAGAAGAACTGAATGGCCAGTTGGACCAACAACCGCTGGGCCGTGAATTTGTGATCCAGGTGAAAGGATTGGTGGCAGAACGTACCAATAAGAACCCCAATCTGGCTACCGGAGATATCGAGATCAAGGTAAAATCCTTTACCATCCTCAATAAATCAGTAACACCGCCCTTTACCATACAGGACGATACTGATGGCGGTGATGACCTGCGTATGAAATTCCGGTACCTCGACCTGCGTCGTAATGCCGTAAAAAAGAACCTGGAACTGCGCTATTCGGTAAACCGCGCCGCCAGGAACTATCTGCATGAGCAGCAATTCATGGATGTGGAAACGCCTTTTCTCATCAAGAGTACGCCGGAAGGAGCCCGCGACTTTGTGGTACCCTCCCGCATGAACCCCGGTCAGTTCTATGCACTGCCCCAATCTCCGCAAACCTTCAAACAATTGTTGATGGTAAGCGGCTATGATCGCTACTACCAGGTGGTAAAATGTTTCCGTGATGAGGACTTGCGTGCAGACCGCCAGCCGGAGTTTACCCAGATTGACTGCGAAATGAGTTTCGTGGAGCAGGAAGATATCCTCAACATGTTTGAAGGAATGATCAAACATATCTTCAAAGCGGTAAAGGGTATTGATTATACCGATAAGGTACAACGCATGAGCTGGGAAGAAGCCATGTGGCAATATGGTAATGACAAACCGGATATCCGCTTTGGCATGTCCCTGCTGAATATTAAATCGGCTTTCTCTGAAGAGTATGCTTTATTGGCGAAGACTGACCTGATCGCAGGCACCGAATTCAAAGTGTTCAACGACGCTGAGACGGTGGTAGCCATTGCCGTTCCCGGCTGTGCCGAATATACCCGTAAGCAAACAGATGAGCTTACTGAATGGGTGAAACGGCCACAGATCGGCATGCAGGGGCTGGTATTCATCAAGTGTAATGCAGATGGTACTTACAAGAGCAGTGTAGATAAATTCTTTACGGAAGATAAACTGAAAGCCATAGCCGATGCTGCAGGCGCCAAAGCCGGCGACCTGGTATTGATATTGGCAGGCCTGGAAGAAAGAACACGCAAAGCCATCAGTGAGCTGCGCCTGGAATTGGGCGAAAGACTAGGGCTGCGAAAGAAAGATGAGTTCAGATTATTGTGGGTATTGGACTTCCCGCTGTTTGAATACAGTGAAGATGACAATCGCTGGGTAGCACGGCACCATCCGTTCACAGCACCCAAGCCCGACCAGATACAGGTAATGATCAATAATAACCCGCTTATTGAAAATGCAGCGGAGTACCTGAAGCATCCTTATGCCAATATCAAGGCCAATGCCTATGATATGGTATTGAACGGTAATGAGATCGGCGGTGGTTCCATCCGTATTTTCCAACGCGATCTGCAGGAGAAGATGTTTGCGGCACTGGGTATGACTAAAGAAGAAGCCTTGCACAAGTTTGGCTTCCTGCTGGGCGCCTTTGAATATGGCGCTCCTCCCCATGGTGGTATTGCATTCGGTTTTGACCGCCTTTGCGCGATCCTGGGAGGCAGTGAAAGCATCCGTGACTTTATCGCATTCCCCAAGAACAACAGTGGCCGCGATGTGATGCTGGATGCACCTGCAACGATCGACAATAAACAACTGGACGAATTACAGATCAAACTGAATCCTAAAGCCTGAGTAATGGCAGCAGGGCGGGATTAAAAGAGAAGATCTCTTACCATATTCAAGGTACAAGTTGCAGTTACTGTAGCTTGTACCTTTTGTTTTTACACTAAGAAAAGAAGAGTAAATAGTATCTATACTTAATCGATTAGTTTGTTGCGCATGCCATACATAATGAGGCCGGCGATGGTTTTAGCTCCTACTTTGGACTTCATATTCTGCCGGATGGTTTCTACGGTGCGTGGACTTAAAAAGATCTCCTTGGATATTTCTTCCGTGGTTTTGTCTTCGGCCAGCAGTTTTAATATGCGAATCTCTTTATCAGAGAACTTAACAGGATTGGGGTAAAACTGACGTACCTGTTTCTTTGTCTGGAGCTTCGACAGTACTGCTTTGTTGACCAGGTCATTAAAGTAGAAATCATCGTTCATGCAGGTGAGGATGGCCTGGTAGATCTCGTCGGGATCGGAAGTTTTGGTGAGGTAGGCATTGGCCCCCATTTCCATCATTTTGGTGATCATTTCCTGGTCATCATACATGGTGAGGACAATGATCTTCACATCGCTGTATTCCTTGCGGAGAATCCCAATGGCATTTACCCCATCTACTTCAGGCATTCGTATGTCCATCAGCAGTACATCGGGTTTTTTAAGCTGCATTTTATGCATCAGGTCTTTGCCATCTTCGGCTTCCCAGAGGATTTTTAGGTAATCCCTACCTTTCAGAGCCATTCTAATACCATCACGGAAGATTTTGTGGTCATCCGCGAGTGAAACTTTAATTACCAGTTCAGCACTCATAGTTATAGGCGGGTTTGGCTTATTAACGGGTTATCAGGCTACATTATATCCAGGTTTGGTACGGTACTATAATTGCCAGGGGGTTATTCCCTTACCCAACTCACGAGGCTTCCCTGTGCAGGCAATTTCGTGTAAAAAAACTACCTGAGTTGCACAACAATAGTTAGTTGATTATTATCAATCGGAGTTTTTCGAACCGGGATATTGAATTTCTACGTCCGACCGTGTAAATACTGAACGTATAAAAATGAGCAAAAGTGCGCTTGACCCTTATAATGTATCCGGTTATTTTTGTTTTGAAGTTGATTGATCGATGGATAAGGCAACCTCTCACATCCAATGTCCTGAGTTACCGTCCAGAAATAATTTCCATTTATCTTATGAAAACCACCGTCAAATCCAATATCAGTCAACTTCTACTTCTTTCAGTTTGTTGATGCTGCCCCGATCGCATTGTTGAGCGTATCCTTCCTTTAGGTCTAATCCTTGAAAAATAGTCATCTTTCCGGAAAATGCTGTTTAAAAGCCGGGAAGCAAAAAACAGCACAATATTTGTAGCATATCCTGACCAGGCAGTCCCGTTTTTAAAATCCATCTCTCTACTAAGGGTTCTCACTTATCCACATTTCAGCCCAATTTGTTAATAACCCCGCTTGAACTAGTAACTCTACTTCTCTATTTTGCACATTATACGTTAGTAAAAATACTATGTAAATTTCGCACTTTTACCCGTTTTTACCTCGTACAGTTACGCTTTAAATCCTCGCAAATCCACTACCCTATTGAATTGCAGGCAATTTAAACCATTTTGTGCATGAATACTACCCGTTGTCTACCTTTTTTTTTTGGAGGTTTTTTGGTGCTCCAAACTACTATTCTAAACCTCTAAAAACTTACTACTATGATCCAAAATGAACTCGTTACCAAGCGCCCGACGGCTGCTATTGGTGAGGAAATTGGTTACGAACTGGGCACTGAATTCATCTCTAACTTCCGGAATGCCAATCCCAATGCACAACTTTCTTATGTAATTGGAAAAAACATTATCGAGCAGATCCTGGCTCAACCAGGTTGCGAAGGCATCCACTTTTACAATGCTATCAATGAGCATGGTAAAAAAACGCTTGTATACGTAGGTATTGACAAGGACGGCAAGAACATTTTCGAATACACTGCCGTAAATAACGAAGGTAATATTACGAACGAAGCTGGTACTGTAGGCGACCGTACTGATGACGGCGGCGAATCATGGTGGAAATGGATCTTCGGCTGGTAATAAAACTCTTTTTTCCTGATTACTTGACTATTAAGCAAATGCCTTTTATATTTGAGAAACATTAAAAGGCTTTGTTTACCAAAAATATACTTAAAATATTAAGTGGGTTTTCGGCAATCTTGCCCATAGTTTTTTTTCTGCTTTTCCTTAAGAGGAATAACGAAAAGAAACTATGGGTAATTTTTGCATATGTAGTACTATCTTTTCTTACAGATATTACGAACGGGTCTTTACCTAAGGATTCACAGCTAAAATTCTATTTCTTTAGTCTTTTTACGTTGATAGAATATACCCTGTTCTCCGTTTTTCTGTACCTCAATTTTAAATCCAAAACAATAAAGTGGTTGATCCTGAGCACCCTCCCTTTATTTTTTATTTTAGTGGTCTATTCCATAGCCAACAGAGACCAGGCTAAAAACTTTGACGCCATCCCGGCTTCCCTGGAATCTATACTCATTATCATTTTTTGTGTGTGCTTTTTCTTTGAGCAGATCAGGGATATGGAAATATCCTTTATCTACGCTTCCAAAACCTTTTGGATCATTGTAGCCATCCTGGTGTATATGTCGGCTACCTTTTTCTTATTTGTTTCCGCAGAGTTCTTAACCCAGCAGGAAAGAGCAGCCTACTGGTTCATCAACCTGATCTCTAATCTGATTAAAAACATATTATTAACCATTGCATTTATAATGCCGAATTATAAGCCGCAGCCTCTGAATGAAAGGCCGTATGATGAGGAGCTATTCGAGAAGCCGGCCATCTAAACCCATTAAACCAACCGCGCCTGTAGGCCCCACCCATGTTCTTTTTGGATATCAATAACCCCGACAGCCCCGTTTCGCTTGTACTATTCTTTGGTACAGTGGGAATGTTGGCACTTACTATCGGGCTTATTGTATTCATTATATTTCACCAACGAAAGGTTATCCGCTACCAGATGCGCCTGCAAAAACTGGAGCAGGAACAGCAGAAAATGTTGTTGAATGCCTCCATCCGCCTGCAGGAAGAAGAACGCCAGCGCATTGCTGCCGATCTGCACGATGATGCAGGCCCCCTGTTGGCCACTGCCCGTCTTTACCTGAATGAGAACCTGGTAAACCTCGACAAGACCACGCAGCTCCAGAGCATTTACAACGCCAAACAGATCATAGACGATACGATACAGCTGATCCGTAATATCTCGCACAGCCTGATGCCTCCTACTTTAAAGAATTTCGGGCTCGAGTCTGCCGTCAACGACCTTTTCCAGAAGATCAGCGGCTCAGGCAGCATGAATGCCAGCTGCCGCTTTCACGATTACCGCGAACGCCTGCATCCCGATCAGGAACTGATCATTTTCCGCGTTATACAGGAACTGGTAAATAATATCCTTAAGCACAGCAATGCCAGCTTTATCCACCTTACCCAAAACCTCGGAGGCAACAAATTATACATCCGTTTGCATCATGATGGCCGCGGTATCACGCAAAATGATTTTGAGAAACTCAATAAAAGTAATGTGGGCCTGGGATTAAAGAATATTCAAAGCCGTTTGAAACTCTTGCAGGGCCGCATATTCTTTGAAAAAGATATGTCGCAAACCTATTATAAGGTGACGATTGAAATACCAAAGCTGGAGGAAGAGCCGGCTAGTGAATAGATATCCTGTTTACAGCTGATAATAATCAAGCGCAGAAGCATTAAATCTAATTACATTTGTACTTCCTTATCAGCGAGTATTGATGAATTGACTATCAATGCTGTCTCCCGGATTTATGAAAAGTGGAGAGTAGTGATAACGGACAATTTTCAGTAAATTGAGCTGCCAATATCATAAAAACAATGGGACCCATTAAAGTTGCTATCGCTGATGACCACAAAATTTTCCGGAAGGGTGTTATCCTGTCTTTACGTCCCTATACCAATATCAAATTTGTTTTTGAAGCAGAGAACGGACAAGAGCTTTTAGATACACTTCCTTCAGCTCCGGAACAACCCGATGTAATCCTCATGGACCTCCGCATGCCTCTGAAAGATGGCATCGAAACGACCAAAGTAGTCGCCAAGCAATACCCCCAGATCCATGTAATAGCGCTCACCATGTATGAAGATGAGCGTTTTGTAAGCCATATGATGGAAATTGGCGCTAACGGGTACCTGCTGAAAAGCGCCGACCCTGCCGAGATCAAGAAAGCTATCATGGAAGTCATGAGCAAGGGCTACTACCTTAATAACTTCGTAAACAGGATATTACTCAAGAAATCACACGCCCGCCAGAAAGTGGTCCCTACCCTCAACAGCGAGATTACCCTCAGCGACCGGGAAAGGGATGTGATCAAGTATATCTGCATGGAATTTACCGCCCATGAAATAGCCCAAAAACTGGAAGTAAGCCCCCGCACCGTGGAAGCCATCAAAGACAGGCTGATGGAACGGTTTGGAGCAAAAAATACAGCCGGGCTGGTTTTCTTTGCGGTAAAAAACAACTTAATTGACTAATTTTAGTCCCCGCTGCTGGCATATATCAAACTACGATCGTTCAACCCACTGATGTATACAGCTAAGAAATCTCAATAACTCACCAGTCACTTAACCGGTAAAGTTTTCTTCTATGGAAAACCGGTTCCGAACCTATCACAATGGTAAAAACCGGTATTGGCATACCTGAGGCACTCTCTTTACTGGCAATCCTGTTGCCTGTTGTTCCTATTTTCATCATCTTTATCCGTCGCACCTGGCAGCAAGACATTATGATCTTCCTGGGTACCATTTGCCTGCTTGCCTTTTTGCAATACCTGATGGTGTACATTCCCAAACTGGTGCCCGTCAATACCACTTTCATCAACAGCATCTTTGGCCTGGGTGAGTTTGTCTTATTGTTGTACCTGTTCAGGTTGGTAATAGAGCCCGCATGGCTAAGAGAAATGATCCATACTGTATTGATCGCCTTTGTTTCAGTGGCCATTACCATCTTTGCGCTAAGGGGCACTGAAACCCATGCCTTTGGCCTTGCCATGACGACAGCTTTCATCCTGCTGCTGATAGCAGTAGTGGCTTTACTGCAACTGATCAGAGATAAGCAATTGTTTATTTTCCAGTCGCCGATGTTCTGGATAGCGGGAGGCAATATCTGTTATTTCAGTATGTTTTTGCTGACTGGCCTTGTGGGGGGAGAAGGGAAAGGAACACCCGCTTCACAACAGGAGAAGATGATCCTCCTTTCGGTGATCAATGATATCCGTTTTGTCTTTTTTATAGTGGCTGCCTATAGCGCACGCCCAAAAAATGTTCCTATAGAAGACACACTTCGATAAGTCTGCCAGCTTCTTAGATCCTGATCTCTGGAATATCACCTACTACAATCAGTTTTCCCAGGGTTTTGGACTTTATTTCTTCCACGGTAACACCCGGTGCTCTTTCAATCAGTTTGAATCCGCCTTCGGGCAATACATCCATCACTGCCAGATCCGATACAATACGCTTTACACAACGTACGCCTGTAAGCGGCAAAGTACAGGCAGGCAATACTTTCGATTCGCCTTTGGGATTGGTATGCATCATGGCCACAATGATATTTTTTGCACTGGCTACCAGATCCATGGCTCCACCCATACCTTTTACCATCTTGCCAGGTATTTTCCAGTTGGCAATATCCCCCTGCTCCGACACTTCCATGGCACCCAATACAGTAAGGTCTACTTTCCCCGCCCTGATCATGCCGAAGCTTTCTGCACTGTCGAAGAAAACACCACCGGGCAATACAGTAACCGTTTCCTTACCAGCATTGATCAGGTCGGCATCTATAGCTTCCGCTACCGGGTAAGGCCCCATACCCAACATGCCATTCTCCGATTGCATCATAATAGAGATGCCGGCGGGAATATAATTAGATACCAGGGTAGGAATGCCGATACCAAGATTGACATACATTCCATCACGCAATTCCTGCGCAATACGTTTGGCAATACCGAATTTGTCCAATGCCATAATATACTAGTTTTCTATTCGTAGTAAAGTCAATAACTAATGCCTAAAAGCTAACAGTTTCCCTTCATCAACTTATCTGAACCGTTCTTCTTTCAATCCGCTTCTCATATTCCTTCCCTTCAAAGATCCGATGTACATAGATACCGGCTACATGAATATGGTCTGGATCAAGTTCTCCGGGTGCTACCAGGTGTTCCACCTCTGCAATGGTGATGGTGCCGGCTTTGGCCATTGATGTGGAAAAATTACGGGTGGTCTTACGGAATACCAGGTTACCCGAATGATCGCCTTTCCAGGCTTTCACGATGGCAAAATCAGCATGCAGGGCATGCTCCATCAGGTGCATTTTTCCATTGAATTCACGTACTTCTTTGCCATTGGCAATCTCTGTTCCGTAACCGGCAGGTGTAAAAAAGGCGGGAATGCCCATGCCGGCCATTTGTATACGGGTAGCCAATGTGCCTTGGGGGATGAGGTCTACCTCCAGTTCGCCACTCAATAATTGACGTTCAAATTCTGCATTCTCTCCTACATAAGAGCTCATCATCTTCCTGATCTGACGGGTCTTCAACAACAGGCCGAGACCAAAATCATCTATGCCGGCATTATTGGAAATACAGGTCAGGTCTTTGATGCCTTTCCGCACCAGGGCGGCAATACAGTTTTCGGGAATACCGCATAGGCCAAACCCACCGAGCATAATGGTGGCGCTATCAGGAATATCATGAATGGCAGCATCAGCGTTAGCAACAACTTTATTCATAAAGAGTATGATTCATCGTTTATGATCCCTGTTGTACGGCGAGGCAAATGGGTATCTTACTACACAATCAGGATCATTTGGCCACATCTGGATTGGTATAGACATCGGCTCTCCGGCGATTGGCGCGGGCAGCCATGGTATCAAACAGTACCTTATTAATATCGGGGCGACTGAGATAAAACTTAAAACTGTGTATAAACTCCTCCCGGGTGATCTTGTGCACCTGGAATACCTTTTCGTACAGGATCAGATTTTCTGTTTTGATGTTCTTCCTGGCAATAGAATCCCGTTCCAGGAATTGAGAAGAAAAGCGATCAGCCTGTATCATATCCCACATTACTTTTTCCATCTCTTCACGAGGTAATACATCACTGGGGATCTTATCCTTATTTGTGCAGGCAATAGCTAATGAGATCAACAGGCACCCAAGCAATACATACTTCCTCCTGGCTTTTCCCTTTCCCGCCAGCGCTTCTGTATGCTGAATTCTGTATTCTATATTCTGCCTTCCCATTCCCATCATTTTAACTCCTGTTTGTACGTATTGGCGTTTGTGATATCTACTTTAATGAGAATTTCACGTGCCTTTTGTCTTTCTTCCGGTGTTCCCCGCTTAAAAACACGCGTCAACTCATTGCTCTTACCCTGGAAAAAGAACGGTACGATCATCGTGTTGGAGATGTCTGTATTGAGGGTGTTGATGATATTCAATGTATTGAGGATCGCATTGCGGCCTTCCTTTTCATTTTCATACATCGCATCCATACCCAGTCTGTAATAACTATAAATGGCATCATGCATGAGGGTATACCGGTTATTGGTAAGGTTTTCCATCAGCCAGTACCGGTTACGCAGTCCATCAAATGCTTTCCAGCCGGCGATATCCCTGTTCTCCGGGGCATTGTTCACGATAGCCTGGGCCTTTTGAAAATAAGGATCGCCGCCGCGTAAAGCGAAAGAATCAAAATTAAGGCCCAATATTACATATACATAATAAGCCAGCGTAGCAGTAAGGTTAGATACCAACGGATCTGATCCCGAAACACGATTTTCATTAAACTCTACAGGCTGGTACTCTACATATTTGAAGTTGAAAGCCTCATCCTGGAAATTGATCAGGGGCGATTCGTAACTGGTATTGAATACCGGCCTGGCTGCCTGTACGGTGATCGATGCCTGGTACACATTACCCGGAAGTGCTGCCCGTATAACAATCAGGAAATGGCAAACGATCTTTTCATTGGTTTGAAAAGTTTCGTTGGTCCATTTACGATTGTTGAGGAAAGTATTGAGTGAGTTCTGTAAGGTTGAGAATATCTTTTTATCCGTTTGGGAACTTACCTGGCTGGCATTGATACTAATGCGGGCCTGCAATTCCTGGGCAACTGCAGTAAACTGCAAGCCGGAAATCATTAAAGCCAGTAAAAACAGTTTATTGCGCATACAACAGGTTTACAATTCTATCAACGATATCGTGAGCCACTTGTTGTTTGGGTTTTCGCTCATATGGAATTTCATTACCGCTACGCTCAAAAATAGTGATCTTATTGGTATCATAGCCAAAGCCCGCCCCTTCATCATTCAGCGAGTTGAGGATGATCATATCAGCATTTTTACCGGTCAGCTTTTCCCTGGCGTATTCCTTTTCATTGTTCGTTTCGAGGGCAAACCCAACCAACAATTGCCCCTGGCGTTTTTCCTGCCCCAGGGCTTTCAGGATATCCCTGGTCTTGGTCAACTCTACCGTCAGCATGCCGGCGGTCTTTTTGATCTTTTCCGGATTGGTGGCCGTAGGCGTAAAATCGGCTACAGCAGCCGACATCACCGCAATATCTGTATGGGCAAACGCTGCAATACAGGCCTGATACATCTGGTCGGCCGTTTGCACTTTCACTACTTTGATACCTGCTACCGCTGTATTAACAGAAGATGGTCCCAGCACCAGTTGTACCTGGGCGCCTCTCCGGGCCAGTTCTTCGGCAATGGCCAATCCCATTTTTCCGGAGGAATGATTGCCTATAAAACGAACAGGGTCAATGGGTTCATAAGTAGGTCCGGCTGTTACCAAGGCCTTTTTACCCGCCAGGTCCTGCTTCAAAAAAAAATGCTCCTGTATAAATTGTACAATCCCTTCCGGTTCGGCCATACGCCCATCACCATACAGGCCACTGGCCAATTCACCCCTTTCTACAGGTATTACTTTATTACCAAAAGAGGCCAGCTTTTGCAAATTGGCCTGAGTAGTCGGATGGTGCCACATATCTTCATCCATCGCCGGCGCTACGACTACCGGGCAGGTAGCCGATAAATAAGTAGCCAGCAGCATATTATCACATAGACCGTGCGCCATTTTGGCCAGGGTATTACAACTCAGGGGAGCTACGATCATGATATCAGCCCAGCGGCCCAGTTGCACATGATTGGACCAGGATTCATTATTGGCCAGGTCTATAACTACAGGATTCTTTGAGAGTGTGGAAAGCGTTAAAGGAGAAACAAAATCGCGGGCGGCTGGCGTCATTACTATTTTCACTTCGGCGCCGGCCTTTACCAGCAGCCTGGTAAGCAGGATGGATTTGTAGGCGGCAATGCTTCCCGTAATGGCCAGCAAGATCTTTTTGTCCTGGAACATGGTTAAAAGTTTCTGGTTTCTTTTACCGATTACCGGTTTCTCAATTAGACCAAAACTACTACTTAATTGCTGTCTGTAAAGGAGTAAAATGGGCTTTTAGGCGGTGACCAGCAACCAGTTCGTTCAAAACAAAAAGCGACAGGATAACTCCCATCGCCTACTATTTTCACCTGACTATCTGATTAGCTAAACAGATCGTCTTCGTTCTTACGGTAGTAAATCTTGTCATCCAGGAATTCCTGGGTAGCCAATAAAGAAGGATTGGGCATACGCTCATAGGCCCTGGATATTTCAATCTGCTCTTTATTCTCGTGGATCTCTTCCAGGCTATCAGTATGGCTCGCAAATTCCTCCAGCTTGTTATGCAACTCCTCTTTCAGGGAAATATTGATCTGGTTGGCGCGTTTGGCAATGATGGCAATGGATTCATACACATTACCGGTTTTGCCTTTGATCACGTTCAGATCTTTGGTTTCCGCTGTGTTAGCGGTGTTAGCGCTAATTTGTCTTCTTAACTTGCTCATTATTTAGTGACTTTACTGATTTCTTTAATATTGTTTCGCGATAAGGTAGAATAACGCTCTACTTCTTTTATTAGTTTGCTTTCCGGGAAACGGTCAACAAAATCATTGCATTCAGTAATTACCTGTTCAAAACGGGCTGGTTTCTTGTCCTCATAGCTATTCGATGCAAACTCGAAATAGGATTTGATGATCCGGAACTTGTACTCATCACTTTTCTGCGAATCCGGAAAGTCGTTCATCAAACTGGTATAAGCTATTGCTGCTGCCCGGTATTTACCCATGTTGTAATACAACTCTGCACTCAGGTGTTCCTTCGCTTCCAGTTTCATGCGGCACTTATCAATGATATCGGTAGCTTCTTTTATTCTCGTTGAGCCAGCGTGTGTATTGATGAAAGTCTGCATCAACCCGATCGTCTTCTGTGTATTGGTCTGGTCCAGGGGTGTTTTAGGCGATTGCTTATAATAAGTATAGGCCCGCATATACTCCATTTCTTCCGCCCGGGGGCTATTGGGGAATACCTCTACAAACTGCTTGAACAGGTTTTCAGCATTCATCCAGTCGCGCAGGTAATAGGCGCAATAGGCGAACTTATAGAAAAGATCTTCAAACTGAGGTTGCCCTTTCAGCAGTGGAAACAGCTCTTCATACAGTTGCTTGGCGTAGTTATACTTCTTGGCAACATAATATTTTTCAGCCATCCGCAGTTTGTAATCATAATCATTACTCTTCTGCACTTTGGCAAACTTCGAACAGGATACAATCCCCAGAGCGAAAAAAACAATTATCAGCGCTGACTTCATAAAGGTGGGCAAAGTTAAGGTATTAGCTGCAAAATAGGAAAGGATTGTATAAAGGGCTCAAACCGGTCGTTAAGATAAATATAAAACCCCTCCTTTGAACAAGGAGGGGTTATTATTATAATGTTGACAGCAAAAGTATTATCCTCTGCGGCGCAAGTTCGGATGTGGAGCAGGTACGGTGTTCGGACCTTGTTCGCTGGTTCCGTCACGCAGATCAACAGTAGTGCATTCACCACCGGCTTCACCATATTTGAAGATGAAACGATCTGAGCTAATACCTTCTTTTTCAACCAGGTAAGTGATAACTGCATTTACACGATCCCAGCTTAATTGTTGCTCGGATTTGTTGGTAGAGCAGTAACCTACTACAGCGATCTTACAATCAGGATTGCTCTTGATTTGCTGAGCTGCACTGGCCAATAAAGCTTTAGCATCATTGCTCAATGTTACAGATTTGCCCTTGAAAGTAACACTTGGCAGGCTGCCTACGTTACAAGCTGGCTTAGCTGTCAGGTTCTTCATTGCCTCACGGAGCTCATCGCAACAAGCTGGAGGAGGACATTTACCAACACCATCAGCATCAACTGGCTGACACTGAGTAGGTGTGATCAATTCTTTATCCTTGTAATCAGGAACGCCATCACCATCAGTATCACGGCTTACACCATGAGCATCAACTGGCGCACCAGCTGGTGTATTGGGTTCATTATCAAACTGATCAGTAATACCATCACCATCTGCATCATCCAAAACTGGTTTTGGCAGTTTCATGTGACGGGGCTTGTTGATTTCGTTGTAAGCATAATCCAGGGGATTCAGCCACCACAGCGGCTCAACAGATTTGCTGCCACCAATGGTAAAGTTCAAACCAACAGAGAAGAAGTTGTAGAGATCCATATCCCTTGTCTGGGAAGTGTAAGGAGCTCCATTTTCCTGCCATTGGTTGCCATCCAGCAAGTCAGTCTTGGGAAGGGTTACCTTGTCTTCAATACCCAGGCTGATTGTTTTGCTGAGTTTGAATTGCATGCCAAGACCGAAGTTCAGATTAGGACGGAAAGGCTCACCAAACAGCTTTGCCTGTCCATTGTCTTCCTGACCTTCTGTTTCATACTTGCCATCCAGGATGTTCTTCACATCCTTGCGGATATCCTTACGGTCTTTGTACGCAAAGCCAGATGGACCGTACTTGGTCAAAACGCTGGTGAAGTCATAAGGAGCACCAGCATTGTTCAAGGCATCTACCTTGGTGTCAAAGATCGTTCCTCCAAAACCGGCAAACGCATAAACGTTGAACCCGGTCTTGGCACGATGGAAGCGGATGTTATTCAGAGTGAATACAGCCTGCAAACTCGCATCGTAGATATTTGTTTTGTAGTTGTAGAATACATGGCTACCAGTGGCATAAGCGCCCCAGGCCGGATTCTTTTGAAAATTGCCCGAAGGCTGGAAATTAAGACCTTTCGTGCTCAGGTAGTTGAAATCACCACGTAAAGAGAAAACATAGCCCAGTGCTTTACGAACATGTAAGCCAGCGCCCCAACCAAACTGGGAACGCACGTCACCGATTACATTACCAAGGCCACCCTTGATACCAATTTCCCAACGATTCCTGGGCTTAGCAGGAAAGGGATAATTGTTCGCCATAAATTCACTGTGCTGAGGTAGTCTTTTTGATGGTATTACAGAGGAATCCTGTACATCGTAGCTGCCGCCTATTTGGGCAAACGAGCCAGACGCGAGCAGGCATAGTAAGCCAAACAGACCTGTGTACTTTTTGCTTGCCATAACTAAAGTTTATGTGAAGGATTAAGAAAACCAATGTCCAAATTAGTCACAAAAATATTAATTGAAAACTAAATACCAAATTTTTTTACCCAGGTACACCTGTTTTATCTTGCTGTCAATCATTCAATAAGGCACTTATATGTACGACCAAATTACTCTCTCACTTACGAAGTAAAATAGTAATTTGCCGTTCCTTTTCGAATAAATGAAATTATCACAGGCTATACTACGCGATGAATTAGCTGAATTTGAGAAACAGTTCCGGGAAGCCGTTAAAAGCCAAACGCCCTTACTGGACCGTATTATGCGGTTCATTGTAAACCGCAAAGGCAAACAGCTAAGGCCTATGTTTGTGCTGCTCTCAGCCAAGTTATGTGGCCCTGTAACAGCTTCCTCCTATCGGGCAGCCTCTCTCGTCGAACTCCTCCACACCGCTACCCTTGTACACGACGATGTGGTCGATGAATCGCTGGAACGCCGGGGATTTTTTTCTACCTATGCCCTCTGGAAAACCAAGATTTCAGTGCTTGTAGGCGATTATCTCCTGGCAAAAGGGATGCTCCTGTCTCTCGACCACGCAGATTTCAGGATTCTTCAGATCCTCTCCGACGCTATCCGGCGTATGAGCGAAGGAGAACTCCTGCAACTGGAAAAATCCCGGACACTCAACCTCAAAGAAGACATCTATTTCGAGATCATTACCGGCAAAACGGCCTCTCTCCTCGCTTCCGCATGCGCCGCCGGTGCCTGGTCAGTCACTCAAAATGAGACAATAACAGAAAAAATGCGCCTCTTCGGCGAAAAAGTGGGGATTGCCTTCCAGATCAAAGACGATTTGTTCGATTATGGCAGCGACTCCATCGGGAAACCTACCGGCAATGATATCAAGGAAAAAAAGCTCACCCTGCCACTGATCTATACTCTTAACAATTCTGATGCCACTACCCGTCGCCGGCTTATTTACATTATTAAAAACCACAATAAGGATGCCGGGAAGGTTCAGGAAGTTATCGACACCGTAAAACGGGCCGGCGGCATTGAATACACCGAACAAAAGATGTTTGCCTATCGTGACGAGGCTTTGAGTATATTACAGGAATTTGATAACCCGGAAGTGCAGCAGGGCCTGGAAGAACTGGTTCGGTTTACCACAGACAGAAAATACTGATGATCGGGTCCGAAGCGACATCCGGTAAATTGCTGCCAGTAAAGCAATCCGGATCTTAACAGCTTCGTTATCACAACTTGTACCGTATTGCGGCAACAACACATTAGCTAATTGACACCATGCAGAAACGATGGAATATACTGGCAGCAGATGAAGGCAAAGTAACAGCGTTATACGAATCCCTGAAAATACATCCGGCCTTATGTAAGGTACTGGTACAGCGTGGAATAAGCGACTATACCATTGCCAAACAGTATTTCCGCCCCCAGCTTTCAGACCTCCATGATCCCTGGCTCATGAAGGATATGGAAAAGGCGGTGATCCGCATTCTCAACGCCTTTGAACAACAGGAAAAAATACTGGTTTTCGGAGACTATGATGTGGATGGCATTACCTCCGTTTCCTGCATGTTCAGCTTCCTCAAAAAGCACTACGAGCTTGAAAAATTAGACTTTTATATTCCCCACCGTTACCGCGAAGGGTACGGCATTTCCAAACAGGGTATTGATTTCGCCGCCGAAAATGGATTTACCCTCATCATTTCGCTTGACTGTGGCATCAAATCGGTTGACCTCATCGCGTACGCCAAAGAACTGGGAATTGATTTTGTGGTGTGTGATCACCACACCCCGGATGCGATACTTCCTCCGGCAGTAGCCATCCTCAATCCCAAACAATCGGATTGTCCCTATCCTTATAAAGAGCTTTGTGGCTGTGGAGTAGGTTTTAAGCTCATCTCCGCCCTCACCCAGCGCCTGGGTCTGCCGTCAGCAGAAGCCGAGGAATACCTTGATCTGGTAGCCACTGCTATTGCTGCCGACATTGTGCCTATGACCGGCGAAAACCGTATTCTGGCCTTTTTCGGATTAAAAAAAGCCAATGAACGGCCCAATTATGGCATCAGCGCCCTTAAGCTGCTCAGCAAACTCGAATCAGCCCTGTTTATCAATAGCCTCGTGTTTATGATCGCTCCCCGGGTCAATGCGGCCGGCCGTATGGATGATGCCCGCAAAGCAGTTCAGATGTTCATTGCTTCCAGCGAAGAAGAAGCGTATCAATATGGCGAAATGCTGCATTCGGACAATACCAATCGCAAAGAGGCCGATAAGAACATCACCGACGAAGCATTGGCCCTTATTGAAGGCAATTCCGAATTCCTGCTGCGCAAGTCTACCGTGATCTATCAGCCCCATTGGCACAAAGGCGTAGTAGGTATTGTGGCCTCCCGGCTTATAGATCATTATTACCGGCCCACCATCGTACTCACACAATCCGGCGAATATGTAGCAGGCTCCGCACGCAGCGTGGCCGGCTTCAATGTATACGAAGCCATTCACCAATGTAAAGATCTCCTGCTGGGGTATGGCGGCCATTTTTATGCGGCCGGCATGACGCTGGAACCTGGTAATGTGGATGCTTTCCGCGCCCGCTTTGAAGAAGTAGTAGCCGCCACCATCAGCCCCGACCTGCTGATACCGGAGATCATCATAGATGGGGAGATTCCTTTTAAAGACCTGAAGCCTGCCTTTTACAATATCATTCACCAAATGGAACCCTTCGGGCCTGATAACCTGAAACCGGTATGGGTGACCAAAAATGTGATGAACAGCGGTTACTCGAGAGTGGTGAAAGACAATCATATCAAATTCTCCCTGCGGCAGGATAATATCCTGTTCAACGGTATTGGGTTCAATATGGTACGCAAGTTCCACCTCCTGCAGGAACAAAAGCCACTCGATATCGTTTTCACCCTCGACGAGAACGTATGGAATGATGAAAAACATTTACAGCTGAAAGTAATTGACCTCAGGCTATCTGAAGTATAGAACCTCTGTTGGATTCACAGCTATACCTGCCATATTCTCAGTACAATAGATGACTGCCTGCCGCTTAACGGAAATTAGCAGCAAATCATTTATGATGCCACCTAAACAATGTATTATCTGGAAGCTGATCATTCCTTGCCTGCTGCTGTTGGCAGGCGCACCCTCCGCAACAGCACAGCAACCACGAAACGACCTGTTTTTCACACACCTTTCCGTATACAAGGATGGGTTACTCTTTATCAATAATAGCTTTGTCAAGGACAGAAGAAAAAACAACGAACTGCTGACGGATGAATACAGGCCACGGGGCGTTTATGCCTGCCAGGTGTATGGCAGCCGCTCCACGCTATGCTTTACCACCTACACGGCTGATCTTCCCATGCCCCGCCTGGGCATGGTTGAACCCCGGTTTGACGAAACAAGAGATGTGGCGCTCAACCCGGCCAACCTGTTGGTAAGAACACGCAGGAATGGAAAAACAGTACAGGATTGGAAAGCTGTAGCGCTTGCTACACCATCGGTAGATAGTTTCCTTCATTATTATCCAACGGAAAAGCACAAGGAAATATTTGTGCTGGCAGATGACAGTCTGCAAATAAATGATGTATTGGTAGTGGACGGAAGGCTGAGCATGGATACTACCATCCTCTTTACTTATTATATACGAAGGATCGCAAGACCCATTCGCCCCCGGCTGATGGCCTGGTCACACGAATGGGAGGGCACTGAAAGCCGGATAACCCCGCAAATGATCAATTACCATGTATTGGGCAAAAACACGGTCATGAAGCTATTTGAACGGGGAGAACTGGAAGGAGGGGACGGCCACCATTTCCGTAATGAGCTCATTGTACCTACCTCCCGTTTCATTTTCCTCTTTGGAAAAGCAGATGCATCATTCACCGACTCCACCATGGAGTACCGTATACTGGGTGGGCGCTATAAAGACAGCACCTGGTCCGAAACAGGCCATTTGATCATGATGGATGGTCTTACGGGCGATGAACGCTATATCCTTGAAGTACGCTACACGGGTTATCCGGAAAATACTGTTGTATACAGCTTTGTTACCAAACCCTACTGGTTCCAGCGCAACTGGTTCAGGTGGCTGGTAGCCGGGGTCCTTGTCACGCTGATCCTGCTGCTTATCGTTGCCAGCTATCGTCGCAAGCTGGCAAAAGAGCAAGCAAAAAAAGCAGGATTGGCGGACAGGCTCCGGAATATGCAGGCGCAACTGAACCCCCATTTTATTTTCAATGCGCTCGGCTCCATTCAGGCATTGATGAGCAGACAGGAAAATGATAAAGCCCATCAGTATCTTTCCACTTTTGGCAACCTGCTTCGGAATGTACTCACCAACAGTAACCAGGACAATACCACGCTCGATCAGGAGATCGGGTCATTGGCAGCCTACCTGCAACTGGAACAATTGCGGTTCAGGTTCCAATACAGTATCGATGTTGCCAATGATATTCAAACAACTACTGTTTCACTGCCCGTGATGCTGCTCCAGCCCCTTGTGGAAAATGCCATCAGGCATGGCATAGAAGGCATGGATGAAAAGGGGCATATCCATCTATCCTTTTTAAAAGAAGGTACGGACCTGCGGATCATTATTAATGACAACGGAAAAGGATTCGACGCCACCCAGCCTACAGCAGGTTATGGTCTTAAACTGGTGAGAGAAAAGATACAATTGATCAATACCCTGCAGGAACAAGAGGCCATCAGCATTGACCTGCAATCTTCCAATACGGGAACTACTATACTTTTGATCTTTAAAAACTGGCTGGCATGATGATCAATGCAGTGATCATAGACGACGAACAAAATAATATTGACAACCTTCAATACCTGCTTACCCGGCATTGCCCGCAAGTGCAGGTAGCAGGCGCTGCGCGTAATGCGGTGGAGGGCCAGGCGCTCCTAGAACAGCATCAACCCGATCTCGTATTCCTCGATATCCAGATGCCTGAAAAGGATGGATTTGAACTGCTCCGGTCCTTACCCGGCTACCGGTTTGAAGTGATCTTTGTAACTGCCTTTGATCAGTATGGTATCCAGGCAGTGAAGTTTGCAGCCATCGATTACCTGCTGAAGCCCATTAATGCAGAAGAACTCAAAACAGCGGTATACAAAGTAGCAGAAAAGAACAGGCAACAAAAACAAAACCTGCAGATTGAGAACCTCCTGCAATTATTACAACACCAGCAACAAAAAGAAGAACACCGCATAGCTTTGCCTACCGCCAAAGAGACCAGGTTTGTCCGTACACAGGAAATTGTACGATGTGAATCGACCAACAACTACACCACCTTCTATTTTAATAACCGGGAAAGACTAATGGTTTCCAAACCCATCTATGAATATGAGGAACTATTAAGTAGCTATGGCTTTATACGATGCCACCAATCCCACCTGGTCAATAAACGATACATCAAAAGCTGGGTAAAAGAAGATGGAGGATATTTGCTGCTCGACGATCAAACACAAATACCCATATCCAGGCAAAAGAAAGACAGCATCAAAGAAGAACTGGAACGTCTCAAATAAAAAGGGCCGGACGAATAAGATCGTCCGGCCTTCTATTATGTATTGTTGTTCTCTTTATTGACCACTAACCTCTTCTGCTACAACACTACCCTTCTTTTCGCCCCCCATCAGTTCCACACTGCGGTTAATGAAGCTGGTGAGGTTGCTTCCTTTCAGCAAGCCCTGAGATAACAAGGCCAGGTCCGCCAGGTTAAGCACTGTTTTTGCCTGCTTGTCCTTATCGTTCTCCGCCAGTACACCCTGGTAGATGGGATGGTTACCATTTACAGTAAGTGTTACTTCATCCGGCATATTAGCATAAAAAGCGCCCATCGGTCCCTGCATGGCGGCCATATCTTTCATCCGGCGCATGAATTCAGGACGGGTAGCTACCACAGGAGGCGCTTCCGCGCTCAATCCTTTCACTTCCACTGTTACATGCAGGTTGGCGGCTTGTACATTGAACAGATCTTTCAACTTTCCTTCATCATCTTTGCTCAATACAGACTCTGTATTTTCCTGCTTGTCGATCAGGTTATCAGCAATATCCGAATCCACGCGGGTGAAATGTACATCACTCCATTTCTGCTCCATCTGGTTGAGGAAGGCTGCATCAACCATGGTATCCAACTTCACTACCACATAACCTTTGCCTTCGGCCGTTTTGATGAAAGCATCCTGCTGTACCGGATCGGTGGTGTACAGGATCACCAGCTTGCCATCCTTATTCTTTTGTAAAGTTTCTGTGGCCAGCCGAAGTTCTTCCAGTGTATAGAATTTCTTATCGCTGGTATTGGAAGAAGCTGTTTCAAAAATGTGAAACTTATTGGCTTTCTCCTGGAACTTATCATCCGTCATCATCCCGTACTTCACAAACAATCCCAGGCTATCCCATTTATCTTCAAAAGAAGCACGGTCTTTATTAAAGATCTCTTCCAGCTTATCTGCTACTTTTTTGGTAATATGGTTATTGATCTTCTTTACATTCGGATCGCCCTGCAGATAACTACGGCTCACGTTGAGCGGAATATCCGGAGAATCGATCACACCATGCAGCAGCATCAGGAATTCCGGCACAATGTCCTTCACCTCATCTGTTACAAATACCTGGTTGCTGTACAACTGGATCTTGTCTTTCTGAATTTCATAGCTCTGCTTGATCTTCGGGAAATACAGGATGCCCGTGAGGTTGAACGGATAATCCACATTCACATGGATCCAGAACAACGGCGCTTCATGATAGGGATATAATTCTTTATAGAAATTCTGATAATCTTCGGGGGTCAGCTCAGAAGGCTTACGTGTCCAGGCAGGCTGCGTATTGTTGATCTGCGCTGGCACAGGGCTATCTTCTTTCTTTTCTTCTCCGGCCTTGGGTTCAAAGAAAATAGGAACAGGCAGGAAGCGGCAAAAACGGCGCAATACGGCTTCTACCCTTTCTGTTTCCAGAAACTCTTTGCTTTCCTCGTTGATGTACAGTACGATATCAGTACCACGATCGGCCTTTTCTGTATCCTCGATGATATATTCGGGACTACCATCACATTCCCAACGTACCGCTGTAGCGCCTTCGCGGAAACTTTTGGTAAAGATCTCCACCTTATCACTTACCATGAAGGCAGAATAAAAGCCAAGACCAAACTTCCCGATGATGTTGTTTTCGTTCTGACCCTTGTATTTTTTTACAAACTCTTCGGCACCGCTGAAAGCCACCTGGTTGATGTACTTCTCCACTTCTTCGGCGGTCATACCCACGCCCCTGTCGGAGATGGTGATGGTCTTCTTTTCGGCATCCAGTTTCACATCGATCCTCAACTCACCCAGTTCTCCCTTGGCTTCGCCAATGGAAGAAAGTGTTTTTAGCTTTTGAGTGGCATCCACCGCATTACTGATCAGCTCACGAAGGAAAATATCGTGATCGCTGTACAGGAATTTTTTAATGATGGGGAATATATTCTCTGTTTGTACCCGTATCGTTCCTTTTTGCATATAATAAGCAGGTTTTGTTCACAAGCTACCAAAGAAAATGCCAGCCATTCCAAACCGGTAAAAATGTCAGGTTGCCTGATCCTCACAACAACCATTACTGCCGGTCAGTACTCTTAATACTCCAGACAGTTATCTCTTCCGCTCAATGAGGTGGTTTCGGCTGAACGGCAGGTTTACCAAATCCTTTTCAAAACGATTGATTTACAGCTCAATGCGCACATTTTAAAATATCTATTGGGACTGGCAACCAGCGCTATTCATTTCATTATCAACACATCCAGGTATAAAAGTGCTGCAAAGCATGTGTCAACCATGTGCCAAGCATGTGCCGTTCATTGGAGAACACCCCCATTTGACACATGGATGGTATAAGGATAAGGCCACTTTCAAAGAAGGTTGGCCGAGGGACAGGCGGCTTTTTCATAAGGGCCTTGTTCGTGACTGAGTATTACCAAGGCTATACTTGGGTCGTACCTTCTTCGGTATTCCTTCGGGATTTGACGAGCCCGTCCTATACAAATACCGAATGAGGTACGAACGAGGTACGAAGAAAGTAATAATCAGCCCCCTTGTTGGGGGCGTTTTGTCCAGCAATTAGCATCGGTCCAATTACCCAATAACCACTAAAAGAGTTCCTGTTGAAAACTTCCGTTTATCCATAACATTGAGGTAATGTTGCCCCCTTTATCTTTGACAGGTACTACCCACCCTCAACACTCCTATCCAATCCTTCACAAGACCACGATCCAACATTCCATTGCTACGACCGCATTAATCAAAAAACAATTTCATGAGACAGATCTACTTACTTATCCTGGCCTTTTTATGCCTGGCAGTTAAACCAATTCAAGCCCAGGTTTCACTCACCAGCCCCAGTGGCACTTATGAAGAGCATTTTGACGCCCTCGCGTCGTCGGGAACTACCAATGAATTTACGACCCTTCCAGCTGGCTGGCTGGCCCGGGAATCAGGCACCGGCGCCAATACCACTTATGCAGCCGACAATGGTGGTTTAAACTCCGGCAACACTTATAGTTACGGCGCCACCGGCCTCACCGAAAGAGCCCTCGGAGGGCTATTGTCCGGCTCCGTTACCCCTGTATTTGGCGTAGCCTTTACCAACAATACAGGAGCTACCATTACCTCCCTTACGGTCACTTATACGGGCGAACAATGGCGCTGTGGTTTTGCCGCCCGCGCAGACAGGCTTGATTTTCAATACAGCCTTGATGCTACGGACCTCGCTACAGGCGCCTGGACCAATGTAGATCAACTGGATTTTTCTTCGCCCAATACTGCCGCCACAGGCGCATTGAATGGTAATCTCCCTACCAACCAAACCAATACGACCTTCACCATCACCGGCCTTAGCATTCCTGCCGGCACTACCTTTTATCTCCGCTGGAATGACTTTAATGCCACGAATGCAGATGACGGGTTGGCAGTGGACGATTTTTCTCTTGGCTGGACCACGGGCGGCAGTCCCGGCACTACTGTTGCCGTGGCAGCGGGAACCCCTGCGGCAGAACCTTCCACCAATGGCGGCTTTACGCTTACGCTTTCTACTGCGTCGGCTACAGATATAACGGTCAGCTATAATTTTACCGGTACAGCTACGCAGGGTAGTGACTTCAGTGATCCTGAAGCCGGTGATATTGTGATCCCTGCAGGACAGCTTTCCGCTACTGTTACTGTCAATGTGATCGATGATGCGATCGTTGAAGCCAACGAAACCATTATTATCAATCTTATAAGTGCTACCTCACCTTATACCCTCGTCAATACTTCTGCCACTATCAACCTGAGTTCGGAAGATATAGGCACGATCAATTTTACGGGCAACCATTTCGAGGATTTTAATACACTTGCGGCTACGGGCGGATCAGCCGTAATACCCACGGGCTGGGCCATTGCAGAGACAGGTACGAATGCAGATGGACAATATACAGCAGGCAATGGTTCATCGAACAGCGGCAACACCTATAGTTTCGGCACCGGTACTGATGTGGACAGGGCATTGGGCATGCAACGCTCAGGGAGCCTGATCCCGGTTATTGGCGCGCTGCTGACCAATAATACCGGCGCTACGCTTACCTCCTTAAGCATCACCTACGTAGGTGAACAATGGAGGCTGGGAACAGATAACAGAAATGACCGGATCGATTTTCAATTCAGCCCTTCCACTACCAGTATCAGCAGCGGCGCGTGGACAGATGTGGACGGGCTTGATTTCATAGCACCCAACGCCACCGGGGTGGGCGCTTATGATGGCAATGCCACGGGCAACCGCCGTACCATTAATTATATCATCAACGGATTATCAATACCAGCGGGCGCCGTTTTTGGCATTCGCTGGCAGGACTTTGATGTGACAGGCGCAGAAGATGGACTTGGCATTGACAGCATTACGATCTCACTGGGCTGCACACCACCCACCAATCAACCCACGGCATTCAATTTTACGCCTGCGCTTCAATCCATTGCCGGCGACTTTACAGCAGCCGCAGCGGGAACTACGCCTGCTGATGCTTACCTCGTGTTGGTATCCACCACACCCACGCTCACGGAAATGCCAGCCAGCGGCACGCCCTATGCCGTTGATGATGTGATTGGCAATGCTACAGTAGTATCTTTTGGCAACAACATTACCTTCAATGCTTCGGATCTTACGCCGGCTACTACTTATTATTTCTTTGTGTTTTCGGCCAGCTCAGCTACCAAATGCTATCATGTAATAACACCGCTCACCGGCAGTGCAACCACTACAGCGCCTCCAGCCTGTACACCGCCTGTTACCCAGGCATCTGCATTGACAGCATCCAATATTACCGGCACGTCCATTGACCTTGCCTGGACGAGGGGCAGCGGGGATAATATAATTATTTTAGCAAGAAGCGGAGAACCGGTCAACGGCACTATCTATAACAGCATAGCCTATCCTGCAGGCACAGAAGTGGGTTCCGGCAACTTTGTGATCTACAATGGCCCCGCAGCCAGCTTCTCCTATACAGCCCTCACACAGAATACAACTTATTACTTTTCGTTGTATGAATATAACAATACCGGTCTTTGCTATCTTACTCCAGCCTTGACCGGTAGCTTCGCTACGCTTTGTGTTAATCCTGTGAACGTTTCAGCACTTACCGGCACGGTAGGCAATGGTCAGGTCAGTGTGTCATGGACCCTGCCTTCTGCAGCCTGCTATGACGAGATCATTGTTGTAGCCTCCAATGCTGCTGTGGCAGGCACCGGCGATATGTATCCAAACCCCGCCAACCCCGCTTATACAAGCGGTGAACAAGTGGTATATCGCGGAACCGGCACCAACGTGAACGTTACAGGTCTCACCAACGGTACGCTCTATTATTTCAAGGTTTTTACACGTAAGGGCACTAACTATTCTGCCGGCATACAGGTAACGGCCATTCCTTATGATCCAGCTTCCGGCTTCTTATATCTTTACGGCAACCTGCACGCGCACTCTTCCTATTCAGATGGCAATCAGGATGACGAGACCAAAAAGCCGATCGACGACTTCACCTTTGCGCGCGATGCTCTCTGTATGGATTTCCTCGGCATATCGGAGCACAACCATGCGGGAGCCGGTATGAGCTATCCTACCTTTGCGCTCGGATACGCGGATGCCAATCTCATCAACGGCGTACCGGGTACAGGAGGCAATAGTCTGATCACCCTGTATGGAATGGAATGGGGCGTTATCAAAAACGGAGGTCACGTATTGGTTTATGGATTCGATGATAAATTGATTGGATGGGAACCCGGCAACTATGACTTCTTTGTTGGCAAATTCGACTACCCTGCATTGTGGAACACCATCAATGCCCGTAGCGGCGCCTTTGCCACGCTGGCCCATCCAAATTCCGCCGACTACAGCGACCTCGCCTCCGGTTACAATACTGTGGCGGATGCAGCGATCGTAGGAACTGCGGTTGAGAGCGGCCCTTCCTCTTCCACTTCCACCACTTACAACGACTTCCCGGCAAGCCTTGGCTACCTCAGCTACTACCGCACTATGCTGGCAAGAGGTTATCGCCTGGCTCCACAAATGGACCAGGACAACCATAAAATGACCTTCGGAACCGCCAATACCAACCGGATGGTGGTACTTAGCTCGGCCAGAAGCAGGGAAGCGCTGATGGAAGCTATACGCTCCATGCGCTATTATGCTTCGCAGGATTGTAATCTTCGCATTGATCTCAAGAACAACACTATCCACCCCATGGGAAGCCAGGTAGCACAGGCTGGCCTACCGGTGTTTACCATGACTGTTACCGATCCCGATGCAGAAGCGGTCACTTCCATACAATTATGGGGTGGAGCAGTAGGAGCAGCCGTACCATCCGTACCTTTAAAGACCTATACGACTGGTACTTTCACCTTCAACAGCAGTGATGTGGAGAACCTGCAACCCAACAATACCACCTGGTATTATTATGCCGTCATTACGCAGGAAGATGGCAACAAAGCAGTGACGGCACCCATCTGGTACACCCGCAACGACCTGCTGCTGCCGGTAACGCTTACAGCGTTCCGCGCCAGGTATGATGAAGTAAACCATCAGGTAAATCTTACCTGGACCACGGCGCAGGAAAGCAACAGCAAGGAATTTGTAGTGGAGAAAAGCATAAACGGTATCAACTTCGAACCTATTGGTACGGTAAAGGCCGCAGGCAATTCCAACAGGCCCATCAATTATGCATTCACGGATGCACAACCAATTTCAGGCAATAATTTCTACCGCCTGCAACAGGTGGATCTTGATGGCAGAAAAGAAGTATCACCTATTGTGAAACTTACATTGGAGAAAAACTTCAATATATCGTTTGGACCCAATCCTGCTACCAATATCCTCACCGTTTCGATCCAGAATAACCATACACCGCTGGTTATACAACTTACAGATATCAATGGCAGACTGTTGCAACAACGCAACCTGCAAGCGGCTTCCAGCCAGGTGATCCAACTACCGGTAAACAACCTGTCGAAAGGTATGTACCTGCTGAAGATCAGCGGAACTGATGGCACAAGGACAGAGAAGATCATGATCAAATAAGTCAAGTAAGTATGGATAAATAAAAATGGCCAGTAGCGGATCTCCGTTACTGGCCATTTAATATTCTTATATCCTATTCTCAAAGCTCGCAGCTCGAGACTCACGCTGTTTTTACCTTATCTCAAAATGAAACGTCCCCGCAGGTACCTGGTATACCTGCTTGCCGGCTGCATTTTTTCCGGCAGTACGTATCACACCGGTGGCGCCTGTTACCAGCTTTCCATTTTCATACAATTGTTGACCATCAGCTACAGGAAGATATATAGTAGCCGTTGAATTGGCAGGCACTGTTACGGACCAGTTGATCATACCCGCATTTCTTTTCCAGGTAGCAATGATATTGCCATAAGGTCCTTCATGCACCGCCTCAAACTGGGCCAGTCCTTCTACAAAATGAGGTTCCAGAATAACATTACTGAATCCAGGGGCTTTTTCATCGGGCTTAATACCACCAAGGCCTTTGTACATCCAGCCTCCTATTTCTCCAAACATAATATGGTTGCGTGAAAGATCGGACTTGGCATTGATATCCCAGTTCTCATACAAAGTAGTAGCGCCATTCACAATCCACCAACCCCAGGAAGGATAGGTTTCCTGCGCAGCCAGTTTATACGCCACATCCGCATAGCCATTTTCACTCAGGGCATTGAGGATGGCTTTCGTTCCCAGTAAGCCTACATCCAGGTGAAAATTGTCCTGCTCTACCCGTTTGGCAAGCGTCTCTGCTACTTTACTTTTATACTCCACCGGCACCAATCCCCAGTACAAAGCCACACTCAGCTCTGTCTGCAATCCCGATCCATAGCTGGACTTTTCCTTATTGAAGTATTTTGCATTAAAAGCATCCTTTATTTTGGCTGCCAGCGCACTGTATTTTTTATGATCCGATTCCTTGCCCAATAGCTTAGCCGCTTTGGCCAGTATACTGGCATCGGCAAAATAATAAGCAGTAGAGGTGAACTCCACCGGACTCTTTGATTTTACGGGCACCCAATCGCCCAGGCCCCAGGTAGTGAGCCCCGAAGGATACCCTTCATCGATATGATCTACATACAATTTGATATTGTCATAACAATCGGCCAGCAGTTTCTTATCGCCATAGAACAGGTAAATATTCCAGGGAATAATGGCAATCGTACTCGTCCAGTCCGGACCATTGCCCCATTCATAACCCCAGCCACCGGTGGGAATAATAGAAGGCAATACGCCATTGGGCTGTTGCTCATCACGATGATCGGCCAGCCATTTTTCATACACCGTAATACCGTCAAAACTATACAAGCCGGTTTCTATAGCAATCTGTGCATCACCTGTCCAGCCATTTTTCTCCCGCTGCGGACAATCTGTAGGATATCCAAACAGGTTTGACAGGTAGGCATTATTGGTAGCCCACCATATTTTATTGATCGTATTGTTGGAAGATTTGATCTGGCCCGCTGCCGGCACCTGGCTGTGCATAAAATAACCGGTGAGGCTTTCCCTGGTAAGTGTTACCGGTTTAGTGCTGGTCACTTCTACAAACTGGAAACCTTTGTAATTAAACCGGGGCATAAAGCTCTCCTCTCCTTTTCCGGCCAGGATGAAAATATCTGTTTGAAAAGGATCTTTATCATCAGTGGGGCGATAGTGTACATCGATATTAGAGAGATCGGCGCGGCCATTGGGGTACAGTTGTTCTGCATGTTTCAACCGGAGAATAGTACCTGCTTCCCCACTCACTTTTATCCGGCTTACACCCGAAATATTCCGGCCCAGGTCAAATACATACACCGTATCGCTGACCCTATTGACTGTTTGCGCAGGTATCTCTTCTACTGCACGAATCGGGTGCAGGGCCTGCGCTACAATATTATTGGAAGGAGCAGCACGGTAAACCACCTCTTTCCATTTACTATCATCAAAGTTGGCAGTATTCCAACCGGCTTGTTCAAGACGGGCATCATAATGCTCGGCGGTATAGATGCTGTTAAACACAACAGGACCCAGAGCTGTTTTCCAATCCTTACCCGAAGTAATAGTTTCAGTAGAACCATCTTCATAAGTAATGCGCAGATCCAGGCAAAAAGCCGGTCTTGCCCGCCAGGGCGCTTTGTGAAAATACCAGACAGCGGTAGATTGATGGTTGTACCATCCATTCCCCAATAATACGCCAATGGCATTTTTACCCGCTTGGAGCTGCGCGGTTACATCATGGGTTACATACAAAGTACGCCTGTCGAAACGCGTATACATCGGATCCAGCCGTTGATTGCCGATCCTTTGTCCGTTGATGTACAGTTCATACAACCCTGCCACTGCGATATAGGCCCTTGCCGACCTTATTTTTTTACGCGCTTCAAACACTTTCCGGAACTGACCGGCAGGTTTCACGGCTACATCATTTACATCACTGATCCAGGCGCCTTGCCAGTTGCGCTTGTCCATCATTCCTGTTTCAAAACTGGCAATGGTTGAACTGGCCTGGAGCCCATCTTTGTCCCAGATATCAACCCGCCAATAGTACCGGGTAAAGGGCTGCAGGGATTTGCCGGCATAAGTAGCCAGGCTGGCGGGACCGGTTGTTTTGACCGATTGCCATACCATTCCCTTCTTCAGGTCTTGTGAATCAGTGGAGAGCAACAACTGGTAAGCCGTTTGCCGTGCGCCGGTACGTTCATCCACCAGCCGCCAGGAAAAACGGGGCTGCATGGCATCAATACCAATGGGATTGACCAGGTATTCGACCTTCAGGCCGGCTGGTTTGGCTGGCGTATAGGCATGAGCAGCTTGCGCCAGCAACAAAACAAACAAAATAGTACAACAAAAAAAAGGATGCAGGAATGTTCTCATAGTTCGCTTTATCAGGGATCTGTTAGGCCTTGTAAGATAAAGTTTATTGCTTTACTAAAAGGTTATAGCCGCAGGATTATCGGTGACTTGATCTCCACCGACAGGGAGGATTTGGTCGCTCTGCCAGGTAGCTGAAAAGGGTCTTATGCCCCGGCTAAAAAGGGCTATCTTTGCCCCATCTGGCATAATTAATTGACTATCAATAGTATTTTATTCCTCCACGGCTGGTCAAAACTTTACAGTATCCCTTTGTCAGGTCCCTGTAACATTGTATCTTTGCAGCCCCTTAGCAAAAAATTCCAGTCTTTTCGGCTGAAATCCGGTAGCAACGGGGATTAAATCAATTTTTCTAAACAATTAAACAGGGATCATGAACAATTACGAATTGATGGTGATTTTTACCCCTGTGCTCTCTGAGGAAGACTTTAAAGCTGCCCAGAAGAAATTTACCACCTTCATTACTGATAATGGTGGTCAAATTGTGCACACTAATCCCTGGGGTCTGAAATCACTGGCGTATCCCATCCAGAAAAAAACCACTGGTTTGTACTGGGTGTTGGAATACATTGCGCCACCCACCTTCAATGAGCAATTGAAAATTCAATTGCTTCGTGATGAGAATGTGCTCCGGCACATGTTCACTGCACTCGATAAATACGCCGTCGAGTACAATGGAAGGAAGAGAAGTGGTGTACCTACAGGGAACGAAAAAGCAGTAGAGGGATAACACCATGGCAAAAGCAAATGAAATTAAGTACCTGACCGCCATTAAAACCGAGAAACCCCGGAAGAAATTCTGCCGTTTCAAGAAATATGGCATTAAGTACATCGACTACAAGGACGGAGAATTTCTGAAGAAATTCCTGAATGACCAGGGCAAAATGCTCCCCCGCCGCATTACCGGTAACTCCCTGAAGTACCAACGTAAAGTAGCGCAGGCAGTAAAGAAAGCCCGCCAGATGTCATTATTGCCTTATGTAACGGATCTATTAAAGTAAACCTCACCCTAATCCCGTGATGAACGGGTAGACAGTCATCCCCTCCGAATAAAGTCGGGATAGATTGGGAACGGTGAACAAAAACAACATCATGGACATCATCCTGATACAAGACGTAGACAACCTGGGCGGCGCTCACGAAATTGTGAAAGTACGCAACGGTTATGCCCGTAACTACCTCATCCCGCAGAAATTTGCGGTAGAAGCCAATCCTTCCAACCTGAAACAACTGGAAGAAAGGATGAAGCAGATCCGTAAGAAGGAAGCGGCCATGCTGAAAGAAGTAAATGCGGTAATTGCCAAACTGAAAGATGGCGTACTGAAGATCGGTGCTAAGACCGGTACCAGTGGCAAGATCTTCGGTAGCGTTACCTCTTTACAACTCAGCCGCGCTATCCGTGAGCAAAAAGGATATGAGATCGATCGCAAGAAGATCTCTATCGTGGATGAAGTAAAGGAACTGGGTACTTACAAAGCAACCGTCGATTTCGGTAATGGCAACAGCACTGAAGTTGAATTTGAAGTGGTAGCCGAGTAATCCTCGTCTTATACAATCTTTAAGAAACCTTCCCCATCTGGCGGAAGGTTTTTTATTTGCCCCTACTCCCTCTCTCCTCTCTATGCTAAATTCTGTCTTCTGTATACTTCTTTCCGTATATTTATATTACAATCCTTCACAATGCGTATTCACCCTATCTTGTGCCTTGCACTGACCTGCCTGTCGGCTGCATGTCAGGACGAACCAAAGAAACCCTATGTAAGATCAGCCAAAGATACCCTGCCTGTCAAAAGCAATATTGACCCCTCTATTCCCGGTAATTTCAGCACCCAGCGATCGATGCGCTTTGACAGTATACAGATCAATCAATTCCTGTCTCAGTATCCTTTGCTTAAAGAATATGGCAATGATATTCAAAAATTCTACAACACCCGTCAATTCACTTATGCCTGGTTCGATAGCCTGGGTATTATTGAACAGGCAGGCAACCTGCTCAACCGGGTAGAAAATATTGCCGATGAAGGCCTCACCCAAAAAGTATTGTACAAAGGCGCCTTCGACACCCTGGTGGCGGATGAACAAAATAAGACCAACGATAAGACCACAGCGCCCAACGTGGATATCAATACCGAGCTCATGCTCACCGCCCAGTATTTTTATTATGCACGGCATGTATGGCAGGGTCTGTCGGAAAAAGAAACCAGGGCGATGGACTGGTTCCTGCCCCGCAAAAAAATAGAAAAGGATGCCCTGCTCGATTCCCTGCTCCGATCACCTACGGATTCCTTCCTTGCCGATGAACCTTTGTACTATCAGTATTACAAACTGAAAGATCAACTGAAAGAATATCGAAGTATAGCGGGCAAAGGAGGATGGCCCACCATCAAAGCCGATAAGAAAAAATACCAAGCGGGAGATTCAGGAATCGCCATTAAACAGATCCGCCAATTCCTGCACGTTACCGGCGATCTCTCTGCAGACGATGGCAGCCCCTTGTTTGACTCCACACTTGCCCAGGGCATCAGGAGTTTCCAACGACGCTTTGGCATGAAAGAAGACGCTGTAGTGGGCCCTGCAGTGATCAAGGAAATGAACGTACCTGTGAACCAGCGTATTGAGCAGATCGTGGTCAATATGGAACGCTGCCGCTGGGTGCCAGCCCGGCCAATGGGCGAATACCTTGTTATCAATATCCCCGATTATAAGTTATACTTATTCAACAAAGATGCTGCATTGTGGAACATGAATGTAGTTGTGGGGCAAGCAGTACACAAAACCGTTATTTTCTATGGAGAAATGAAATATGTGGTATTTAGTCCTTACTGGAATATTCCTCCTGGTATCCTCAAAAATGAGGTATTACCCGGCATTCGCCGTAATCCCAACTACCTGGCCAGCCATCGGATGGAAAAAGTGGGTAATTCATATCGCCAGAAGCCTGGTCCGTCCAACTCTTTAGGGCTGGTTAAGTTCCTCTTTCCCAACAGTTACAATATTTACCTCCACGATACTCCGTCCAAGAGCCTTTTCGGGGCCGAGAACCGCGCCTTCAGTCACGGATGCATCAGATTGGCTGAGCCTAAGAAACTGGCAGAATACCTGTTGAGAAATCAGCCTGAGTGGACAACTGATAAGATTACAAAAGCGATGAATGCCGGCAAGGAACAATATGTTACACTCAAAGAACCGATGCCTGTATTTATTGGTTATTTCACGGCCTTCGTTACCTCAGATGGTAAGATCAATTTCCGGCAGGATGTGTATAATCGTGATGGCCGGCTGGCAAAAACAATGATGCAGTAAATAATTTTATAGAGATCAGTGTAGACGGGCATTCTATACATTCCCAATAAGATTTATTTTCTGCATGCCTGATTCGGGCAATTTCTCCACGTTTACAACGTTTTAAATATGCCAAACCTCCCAAATCCGCCCCAGTAAAGGAATAGCGGAATAATTTTGTTGGTTACATAATTATTTTACTATCTTCACAGTTGATTAATGTACTTAGTTCTCGTGTTCTGAAGTGTCTTACCTAATATCCTGGTTTCCTCAGTTCATTGCAGTAACTATTGTCATTATCGGTTTTTTTCAGCACTTTAAAAATTTTAGTTACAATGAACATTTACGTAGGGAACCTCTCCTGGCAAATGACCGACGAGGATCTGAGAACCTTATTTGAACAATATGGTTCTGTTACATCTGCAAAAATCGTTAAGGACAAAGTAAGCGGCCGTAGCAAAGGCTTCGGTTTCGTAGAAATGCCCGAAGACGGCGAAGCGCAAAATGCACTGAGCAGCCTGTACGAATCAGAAGTACTCGGCAGAAAGATCATCGTTAACGAAGCACAGCCTAAACCTCAAGGTGGCGGCGGTGGCGGCTTCAAGAAAAGAAGCTTCGGCGGCGGTGGTTCCGGCGGCGGCGGTGGCTACAAAAAAGGTGGCTTCAATCGCGGCGGCGGCGGCGGCGGTTACAACAGGGATTATTAATCAAATTAAATCTCTTTGTATACACACAAATCCTTCTGATCACTCGGAAGGATTTTTTTATTGCCTATACCTTCCTTGCTTCTTGCCTCATACGTTTCTCACTCTGCCCGCCTTTAAGCCACTTCCGAGAAATCTCAAACTATCTACAGATAAATGCTTATACCCATTATTCACGATCAGCTAAGTACCAAAGCTAACAGTAAAAACTAACCACTATACCTATCAGCTGTTGCCAACTGCCAACAACTAATACCTCTGCCCTTCTTGCTTTTTTGCCTCACAATCTTCATTCCTTTTGCCCGCAGCTTTCTTAATTCCATTTTAATATCGTTTTAATCGCATCTAAAGAAGCAAAGCTGAAATTAATGACTGTTTGAAAATCCATTTCAATCAAGTGATTGGGGCAAATTGTAGACACAGAAATTTAATCTAATCACCACAGTCGGGGCATGGCTTTTGTCAATATAAGGTGGACCTTGTTACTCACATTGTTTTGGGGAATAAAAGCTGCAGTTTTTACTAAACTTAATCGTAGAATTTACAAAAGGAGGTACTTGTGCTAACTGTTATTATACCGGTTTTGAATGAAGAAAAAACCATTGCCCGTGTTGTTGAATTTTGCAGGCAACATCCACAGGTAACGGAAGTTATTGTGGTAGATGATAAATCAGAAGATAATACGGCAGCGGTGGCTATAGCAGCAGGCGCCAAACTGATCACCAGCCAGGTACGTGGCAAAGGCATCTCCATGAAGGATGGCATCCAACAGGCCACCAATGAGATCATCATATTCCTTGATGGCGATATCGATCCGTATCCCGAAGGCACTATTACAGGTTTAGCAACACCGCTGATCAATGATGAAGCAGATTTTGTGAAAGGCAGCTTTGCCCGCAATGCAGGCAGGGTAACAGAACTCGTTGCAAAACCTTTATTGAATATATTCTATCCCGGACTATCCTATTTCTCCCAGCCACTCAGTGGTATGATTGCCGGCAAGAAATCTTACTTTAAGAAGATTGACTTCTTCAATGATTATGGAGTAGACATCGGTATCCTGATCGACATGTACCTCATGAAAGCCCGTATCAAAGAAGTCAATATCGGGTATATAGAAAATAAGAGCAAGCCCTGGCAAGCCCTTGGCAAAATGAGCAAGGAAGTATCCCGCGCCATCATCAGCAAGGCGCAACGCCAGCACCCGGAAGAGATCAGCGAAGAAGAGATCCATTCCCTGGAAACCATCAACAGTGAAATGAACAAAACACTCCGCGAGAAACTGAGCGGCTTTCACAAAATGGTGGTATTCGATATGGATGATACCATCCTCATGGGCAGGACCATCGATGCTTTTGCCAAGGAGTTTGGTTTCACCGGAAAATTGGAAGACCTGCGCGCACAGGAAAAAGACTCTATCATACTTACCAAGCGTATTGGTATGCTGCTCAAAGGCCGCACGATGGATGAGATGCTGGATGTGGCCAGTAAGATTAGTATGGTGCCCGATATCAAAGAGGTGGTAAGGCAACTCAAAGAGAAAGGCTATATCATCGGTATCATTAGCAACAGCTATACACTGATCACAAATTATGTGCGCCAGCAGATCGATGCCGATTTCTCTTATGCCAACCAACTTGAATTCTTTGAAGGCAAAGCAACCGGTGAGGTAAACCTGCCTTTCTATTTCTTTGGTTCACCCGAAAGCATTTGCGGTCATTCTTATTGTAAGACCAATGCCCTGCAGTATGCCACCGAGAAATATAGTGTGCAACTGAAGAATTGCATGGCCGTTGGCGATAGCCGGGACGACCGCTGTATGGTGGGCCATGCCGGTAAAGGAGTAGCCTTTTGTACCAAAGATGAATTACTGGAATCAATTGCTCAGAAGAACATCCGTGAAAATAGTTTTGAACCCTTACTTGCCCTGGCCTAAAAAACAACAATCACTCAATTGTAAAACCTTAAAAAAAGCTGCGTATGCCTAAAACCTTTTACAATATCCTGGTACCGGTTGATTTTACCGGAAAGAACAAATGGGCTATTTCCAAAGCCATTGAGCTGGCCAATACCTTTAATTGTAATATTCACCTGGTTCACGTGGTATCGAATAACCTGATGCCGTTGTTGCCGATAGAGACAAGTCTGAACATGCCTGGCCGCGCAGCCGAGATGAACAATGCCACTAAGAAACTGGAGGCATTAAAAGATATGTATCGCCAGCATTTATGTGGTGGAGGTAATATTGAGATCAGCATTTTACAGGGCAACACCAGCCTGCAGTTGGCAAAATATATTCAACAATATGATATGGACCTGGTAGTGGTCGGGTTGGCAAAATTCAATCTGATACACCGGATACTTTCTTCTGTGTCCATCAGCATGCTGGCACGCAAAACCAATGTGCCTGTACTGGCTATCCGTTCCAGTGGACTGGTAAGTCATTTTAAGAAGATCGTATTACCATTGACCGATGAGTTGCCTATGCACCGCATCAAACTGGCCACCATGCTGGCCCGCTCTTTTAAGTCTACAGTATACCTGGTATCACTGCGCAACGATAAAGATGGTAATGCTGCCGAAAATATTATGGACAAAGCATTGGAAGTAGTGCAAAGTCTATCTACCATACCGGTCCAATCTTTCCTCCTCGAAGGGAAGAACCTTGCCAAGAGTACGCTTGATTTCTCCAAACGGATCAATGCAGACCTTATTATGGCCAATCCATTCAAAGAATTCCATTTGCCCGGTTGGTGGAGCAGGATCACCAAGAAGATATTGTCTTACGGCTCAAACATTCCCGTTATTACGGTTGACCAGAAGAATGAAAGTGTTTCAGCTTCTTAAGTAGTTTTTTTGAGATGTTTGATGAGCCCCGTCTACCAGGATGGGGCTTTTTTATTACTCACTTCTTTGTCCCCGGAACAGGAACTTGCCCGGCAGCAGTTCGATGGTAAACTCATTGTGTTCTATCAACTCGCCATCGAGGTGAGCGGGGATGGGTGCTTCGGTCTTAATCACCACACGGGTTACTTTATCGACCTTCACAAAGGGTAATGTAATATGATTGCCTTTCTCTACCCGGGGCAGGTAGAAGAATCTTTTTAAGGGATGTATTTTCCGGATCATCACCAGGTCGAGCCAGCCATCGTTGACTACAGCCTGGGGCGCTACCATAAATCCTCCTCCATAGCGGGAGCCATTGGCAATGCTGATCAGGAAGTATTTGTCCTTCTCCCTGCGCCCGTTGTATTCCAACTCCAGCACTTTTTCCCGGTAAAAGAAGATCTTCCTGAGCACAGTAAGCAGGTAAGCCAGATGACCGGAGATAATGCGTTTCTTACCCATCGATTTCACTACTTCTCCATCGAAGCCTATCCCTACGCCGTTCAGGAATAAACGGCCATTGCAACTGCCCGCATCGACCGGCCTGGGCACCGACTCCAGCGCCCTTCTCACCTGCGCTTCGAAGGAGAGGTTGCCGTATAGCTTCCAGCCGAAATCGTTTCCGGAACCACCCTTAAATACTGACAAGGGAATAGATATATTTGGATACTGATTGATAAAATGGTTGAGGGTGCCATCGCCGCCCAGAATAAAGACATCAGAAAAGCCGGTAAATTGGGTTGGCCAATCGTCCATGAACACGGTACAGGGAATATGCTGGCTTTCCAGTAGTTCCTGCAATTGACGGGTTAAAACAGTGGAATAGCCACTTCCGGCCAGGGTATTACAAACGATGGCAATGTTGAAAGAATGGATCATAAGGCGCGCAAATCAGTCAATGAATGTGCTTAAAAGATAAGTTATTTTGATATCACCGACCCAACAACTTTAATATACCTACTAAAATGATTGTTTCATGAAAAGAAGGGATTTTATCAAGAACACCTCTGTAGCAGCCGCCGGTATCACCATACTCAACTTTCCCGTATTTGGTAAAAACGCCCCCAGCAATAAAGTAGTGCTGGCCGTTATGGGGGTCAATAGCCGGGGCGCTTACCTGGCAGAATGCTATTCCAAAATACCCAATGTAGAGATAGCTTATCTCTGTGATGTAGAAGAAAAAGCCATTCAGAATGGCCTGAAACCATTTGCACAGGCCAGCAGGAAGCCCACTGTCATCAAAGACATCCGCGAACTGGTGCAAAAGACAGATTTCGACGGGCTGGTAGTAGCTGCGCCCGACCATTGGCATGCACCAGCCGCTATTCTGGGTGTTACCCATGGTAAACATGTATACGTAGAAAAACCCTGTGCACACAATCCTTATGAAGGTGAGTTGCTGGTACAGGCCATGAACAAATACGGTAAGCTGATCCAGATGGGTAATCAGCGCCGCTCCTTCCCTACGCTCATCAATGCCGTGAAAGAAGTACGTGAAGGCATCATTGGCAATGTATACCTGGGCAAAGGCTGGTACGCCAACAACCGTAAATCCATTGGCCATGGCAATAAAGTAGCCGTGCCCATGACACTGGACTTCAACCTATGGCAGGGGCCCGCTCCCCGCCGGGATTACCAGGACAACCTGGTACACTATAACTGGCATTGGTTCTGGCATTGGGGCACTTCCGAAACCTGCAACAACGGCACGCATGAAATTGACTGTTGCCGTTGGTTCCTGGGCGTAGACTTTCCCACGAAGATCACTTCTGCCGGCGGACGCTATGCTTTTCAAGACGATTGGGAAACACCCGACACACAGGTAGCCACTTTTGAATTTGGACCCGATAAAGCCATTACCTGGGAAAGCAGGAGTTGCAATGATTTCCCGGTGGAAGGTGCGGGCAGGGGTTTCATCATTTATGGTGATAAGGGCACGCTCGTCAATTACGGGGCAGATAACTATAAAATATTCGACAATAATAAGAAACTGATCAAGGAAGTAAAGTCAGATGTAAAAGGAGATTCCGGCAACCTGGTCAGCTCCACAGGCAACCTGGATTACTATCACTTCAATAACTTCGTCAACAGTATCCGGGGTGAAGACAAGCTCAACTCACCAGTCAATGAAGGCTACAAAAGCGTATTGCTTTGTCTGTTGGCCAATATCTCCCAGCGCACCGGCAGAACCCTTCACACTGATCCCACCAATGGCCATATCCTCAACGACAAACAGGCTATGAAGTTATGGAGAAGGGAATACGAGAAAGGCTGGGAACCTAAAGTGTAAGTTCATTTCTTTCTAAGAGATTAAAGCGAGACAGCCTGAATAAGCTGTCTCGTTTTTTATTCAGCGTATGGTGAGCAGTCGCGCTAACGGGCGGAAAGGACGACCCACCATACATCAGTTTCGAGGGCGCCCCATCATTCACCGCTAGGGTATTGCCCTAGGGCAACAATTCCAGCTTCAGGTTTCTTTGAATGTGGAAGGGTATTTCAGTCTGCCAGTTTTTATAGGTACTGTCACAATTGATACGAAGGGAGAGCTGGAGGGTATTGGACATATCGGCTCCCGTGATCTTCCCATCTTTCCGGCTTACTGTGCTGTTGATATAAAAAAGCTCATTCCCGTATTGCACATTGTACTTACCCGGTGCGGTAGGTTGCACCATCTGAAAGTTATTGCGCACGCCAGCTACTACCGGCTTCTCCATATCTTCTACTAAAAAGCTAAGGCAAGGTTGTGCAGGGGGAAGGAACGCTGTGCGAAGTTTTACCTCGCCCCTGGTTACATCGGTTATATAGGCTGTTATAGCCAGGCAATCCTCCCCATACAGGATCGTCTTGCCATTAGCAAAGTTGCCCTTTACCGGTTCTTTCTTCACCAGGCTGTCTCCTTTCTTTTCTAAAGTAGTGATGCGTGATTGCGGACTCACGGCCACAAAGAAGGTAATAAAGTCGGTAATAGGGCCGGTCATACCCGGTACGTCAATCTTCGGTATACTGAGATTTCCATCCGGATACAGGGAAATACGATAAGGCTTAACAGCCAGCGCTTGCTTATCCATATTTGTGGTATCCCTGGGCGTATAGACCATTTGGGAAATACTGCGTACTTCATCACAAGGTATCCCTGCGCTATCCAAAACTACCGTCAGTTCCATCACCACCACCGTTGTTGCATTCCACTTTCCATTGTAGGATTGCTCTGTTGTTAACCGGTAGCGGTAGCGGTCACCCACTTTGTATTTCCTGGGAAAGAGTTTACCGGCCACCTGCTTATCCTGCGCCAACAGTCCGGTGGAAGCAGGAAGAGCACATAACAATAACAAGATTTTCCAAACATAAGAAGAGGCATTCATAAGTGGTTGTTTAAATAAGTTGTATATACATCTATTTTTAGTTTACAAAGCGTTTGTCATCTTTTGCAAAACATTGATGCTGGTGAGCAGCTGGGCATGGGGAATCGCTTTTAATACTTTCAGGTAGAGGTCGCCAGATACCTTAACCCCTGCTTTCTGTATTTCCTTCCCTTTAGTGGTGAGGTATATGAGATTGGAACGATTATCGGCAGCATCGGTTACCTGCCTGATCAGTTTGTTTTTCTTCATGTTTATCAATACCCGGGTAACGGTTGTTTTATCGCGGTTGAGCTGTTCGCTGATCTCTTTCTGGCTGATGCCATCCTTGTACCAGAGTACCACCAGAATGGAAAACTGTTCTGCGGTAATGTCAATATTGTGCTGCTTAAATTCCGCCGCCAGCACCTGACTAAACCTATGTGAAAACTCCGCACACAAAAAGATGATGTTCTGATCTAATCCTGCTGGTTTCATATTGGTTGTATCTACAACTAAATTAGGAAGTTCCCTGCTACCCTCAAAATTCTTTCATTGCATAATTTGCCGGATAGCTGCTTTTCACCCCTTCCGATGCAGTCATAAGGACTGTTAACCAGCCAATTGGCTCAACTTAACAATACGTTATTAGTACATATGGAAAATAATAGTATCTTTGCACATCATTCTCACTCTTAGCAGACTGGATCTTTTTTCCCTCCACAGAAAACTCATCAAGTCATAGGTTGATGAGACAGACAGTTAACTCTCTCCTTCGTTATCATCCACGCAGCCGATAGTTAACAAATTATTTATTAAAAACTATCATTTTGACATTTGATCAACTGAATCTTCAGGAGCCTTTATTAAAGGCGCTGAAGGACACAGGGTATACTAACCCAACTCCCATCCAGGAGAAGTCTATCCCTATCGTATTACAACAAAAAGACCTGTTGGGCTGTGCTCAGACAGGCACCGGCAAAACAGCCGCTTTCGCAATCCCTGTATTACAATTATTGCATGGCCAGCCTGCACAAAGAGGCCCCCGTGCTGTAAGAGCACTGGTACTTACGCCTACGCGTGAACTGGCTATCCAGATAGAAGAAAGTTTCAGGACTTATGGTAAATATACCGGCCTTAACCAAATGGTTATTTTCGGTGGTGTAGCACAGGGAAGTCAGGTCAACGCCCTCAGAAATGGAGTTGATATCCTGATTGCCACACCAGGCCGCCTGCTCGATCTGCTGAACCAGGGTTTCATTAACCTGCAGCAATTGCAATTATTCGTATTGGATGAAGCCGACCGTATGCTGGATATGGGTTTCATTCACGATGTAAAGCGGATCATTGCCCGTATTCCTGTTAAAAGGCAAACCTTGTTCTTCTCAGCTACCATGCCCCCTGAAATTGCGGGTCTGGCAAATACCATCCTGAAAGATCCCATTAAAGTAGAAGTTACACCCGTATCCTCTACTGCAGAAAAGATCGCCCAGGAAGTATATTTCACTGATAAGGATAGCAAACGCTCTCTGCTGATCCATGTGTTGGAGAATTCCACCATTGAGCGCGCGCTTGTCTTTGCCCGTACCAAGTACGGTTCCGACAAGATTGCCAAAGCATTGACGCGTGCAGGTATTAAAGCCGATGCCATTCATGGTGATAAATCACAGAATGCACGTCAGCACGCACTCAACAATTTCAAGAATGGTAAGATACGCATCCTGGTAGCTACGGATATCGCCGCAAGGGGTATTGATGTAGACAACCTCACGCACGTGATCAACTATGAACTGCCCAATGTACCGGAAACGTATGTTCACCGGATTGGCCGTACTGGCCGTGCGGGCGCCAGTGGTATCGCCATCTCCTTTTGTGATGCAGAAGAAAGGGCTTACCTCAAAGACATTCAGAAGCTTATTAAGCAATCCATTCCGGTAGTGGAAGAGCATCCTTTTCAAGCTGCCAAAACGTTTATCGCTCACCAGCCGGCTATTCAAAAGAAGTCAGCAGGCGGCGGCGGTAACAGGAACGGTAACAGTAATTTTAAGAAGCGGTTCAACAGCAACCATTCTTTCAACCGTTAATCTTCCAACACACGACTCTCCCTTCGGGAAGGGCTGTTGAGATACAACAAATGTGCGAATGCGGCTATGATCCATAGCAACATTCGCACATTGTTATTTATATGTCAGGCTGAGTTTATCGAAGCCGCCTTCGACAGGCTCAGGCTGACAATTAATACTTTCTCTTTTTGGCAAATGCTACGCGGTAAAACTCATAGCCTCTTTCGGTATTGCGGGGCAAGTATTTACGGCGATATTCAACGGCGCTCTTATCTTCCAGCAAGGCCCAGTTGAAATCATTGAGGTAATCCCTTAATTCTTCGGGCCTGAAGCCAAAGGTCCAGCGTTCTTCTATTTTTTCCAGGTCACTCAGTAATTTTTCAGCGCCATAAAAAGACTGCGGATTATCGAGCACCATGCGGTGAACATAGGTAAAGATGACATAGGAACCGCCGGCAAAGCGACTCAGGAAGCGAAATACGTTTTCGATGGCAGATGCCGTGAGATAGTTGGTAACGCCTTCCCAGATTATAGCGGTAGGCTTTGTCAGATCAATGGGGTTCCAGTCGAGCATGTCATCCAGGCTCTCTTTATTGAAATCCAGCTGGTAATAGATCACATTATCGGGCAGTCTCCCCAGGCCCTTCAGTACATTCACCTTGTGGGCAGAAGTATTGGGATGATCGATCTCTATTACAGGAATATCTCTTAAAAAGCCCAGCCTGAGACCTCTGGTATCAAAACCAGCACCCAGTATCAGCACCTGCTCTACGCCATTGTTGACGGCATACAGCAACAAGTCATCAATGTATTTTGTGCGGGCCAGGCCGGATGAGAGGGCACCCGGTATTTTGCGGTGGATGATGTTGTGGACCAGGGTTCTGATAAAAGGGATCTTCGACAGCTGAGTGGCCCTCTTTAGTCCATTGTCCAGGAAAGAAATTGCATAAGGATCATTGAACAACCGTCTGCCCATTGGGCGGGCTGTTTCAAGTGCCCTGAATAAGGCCATATACTGAGCAGTTCTGCTGGCTTTATCTTCCTTCATACAAATGATGTAGTACCAAAATGGCTGTTAAACTACACAACATTCTACGATTATGCAATGGGGACCAAAGGTTATCCTGACATCAGCTGGTAACAGCTTTCAATAGTGCTTCGGCCAAAGTTATTAGCTCCTGTTTTGTCTCTGTATGGTTCAGTTCTCCGTGATCGTTCAGTTTGGTCGTCACAGCAGGAATGGTAACCTGTGCTATTTTCTGTACACCCAAGGCTTCCAGGGTCAATAACAGGGATGCATGGGCCCTATCGCCTCCCCGATACAGCGGCGAAGCGCTGATGGTAGCCACAGGCTTCTCGTTCAGTTCTCCGGATGAAACTAACCAATCGAGCGCATTTTTGAGCACTCCAGGCACCCCAAAAGCGTATTCCGGGGTACAGATAACCACTGCTGCGGCATTTTTGATGTGGTCGCGCAGGGCCTTAACTGACAACAAAGGGCCTTCCTTATCGATATCCGGGTTGAAATGCGGGAGGTTGCCAATGCCCTCATAAATGGCATAGCGTACTTCCTCCATCGGGAATAAAGTGCCCAGTATCTCAAGCAAGGTGGTATTGGCTGAATTTGCCCGCAGGCTGCCTGATATCGCTAGTATCGTTTTCATGTTGCTCTACAAAAGTAAAACCTGGTATGTTTGATCGTTTATCAAAACATACCAGGTTTTAGTTATTTTATACCAGACCAACAGTTTTTACTGTCAGCTATTAATTCAGTTCTTTGATCTTGATGCTCCTGAAGCTAACGGCGTTGCCGTGGTCTTGCAGCAGAATGCGTCCTTGTTTGGCCTCGCCAAAGTTAGGCCATTTCTGGTATTTGCTGATGGCCACCAGGTCGCGGAATGCCTGGGAACCACGCTCATACTCCAATACCTTCAACCCATTGATATAATGCTCTACATGGTTATTGGGATATACCACCACACGACCGGTATTCCACTGCCCGGGAGGGCGGGTAAAGCGATCCTGTTTATTCGCCTTGATCAGGTCATATAAGGAAGCCAGGGTACGGTTGCCATCGCGGCCCATTTTAGCATCGGGGTGCACTTTATCGTCCAGCACCTGGTATTCCAGTCCGATGGCTGAGCCGGGATTGTTTTCCTTTAATGTTACAAAGTATTTTACACCGCTATTGGCGCCGGTAGTGATCTTAAAGTCGAAGGTGAGATCAAAGGCACTGTATTCTTTCACAGTAACAATATCGCCACCATTGGTCGATTCAGCGCCATTGGAACCCAATACGCTTAGCAGGCCATCTTTAATCTCCCATCCCTGCCCGGGGAAGCCGGGCTTGTAAGCGCCTTTCCATCCTTTGGAGCTAACACCATCAAACAACAATACGGTGCCTGACTTCTTTTCTGCATCTGACAAGGTATTGGGAATGTTATTCACTACATAAGTTGTTTTCAAATGAGGAGCAGGTACGAGGTTGCTGGTCTTGATGCGGATATTCTTCCAGTAGATCTTCTTACCTGCCTGTTCGGGATTTTTGATACCATGCACCTGCAGGCCAATAAATCCTGCAGCATCCAGTGAGTCTACCACATAAGCCGCTTCAATATTGTTGACCCAGGTACGCAGGTTGTGACCGATGCATTCAATACGTACCTTATTGAATTGACCATTTTTAAAAGCTGGTTGGGCAGCGGGGTTTAGCCCCAGGGGATATAACCAATCCCGCCTGGCTTCATCATAGATACCGCCTGACCAGCGACGGGAAGAAGGATCAATTTCATACTGGTAACCATATACGCGTCCGGTACCATTGTTGCCTGCGGGATTGAGGTGGCTTCTGAACTGGATACCTGAATTGGAAGTGGTATCTTCCATCAATACTTCCAGCTCCAGGATAAAGTCGCCATACTCTTTCTCGGTTACCAGGAAAGTATTGGGCGTATTCAGAGAAGTTACACCTGTAATAGCGCCATTCTCTATTCTATATTCAGCATTGCCGGAAAGTTTTTTCCAGCCGTTAAGGGATTTACCATCAAATAAGTTTGTCCAGCCACCGGTTTGCTTCTGTGCAAAAGCACCATGGACAAGGATTGCCATGGCAAAAAGGAAAGGAAGTTTTTTCATATCGCTAAGTAATATTTAAGAGAAATTATACGCTGATTTCCATTGTTTGGTGGCATGTGAGTAAGCCGCTTCATTGGCCAGGTGTACACATACGGCCGTAGTAGCACCGGTGATCACATTGGATACGGGTTGTTGTTTCTCCACAATGCATTTGTGAAAATCCTGTACGGCATACCAGGTACCATCTTTCATGGGTTCCTTAATGATGGGTATGCCTCCGTCCTTGTTCCATTCTATTTTGGTAGCGCTGCTTACGCCGTCTACTGTTTGTAGTTCTTTTTTAGCATCCGCTTCGGGATAGAAGACACCTTCATTGACCAATAAGGCTACGGTTCCCTTGGTTCCTTTCAATTTGAATATATAGCCCTCACGTGCGTTACCACAGGTAGAACCAAAGTTGCCGATCATGTTCTCCTTATTGTACCGGAGTACTACTGCTACGTTATCGTAGGTTTCCCTTCCGTCCTTATAATAATCAATACCGCCTGTGCCCATGATCTCATCGGGGTGGGTATTGAATGCCCAGTTGATGAAATCAATCTGGTGAGACAGCAACTCTGCCACAAGCCCACCAGAATAGGCTTTGTACATTCGCCAATTCACCTGCTGGTCGGTATAGCCGGCGGGAACGGGCCTCCGCCAGTTCCAGTTACGATCCCAGCGACAGTCTATATGGGTGATCTTACCCAGATATCCCTTTTCGATCATTTCCTTTACCTTAAAGTAAAGAGGAACATACCTGTACTGATGGCCTACCTGCAACACCTGGTTGGGATGTTGTTTTACCTGCTGCACCAGTTTCATGGCTTGCGGGATATTGTAGGTCATGGTCTTTTCCAGGAATACATGCTTGCCGGCGTTCAATGCATCGGAAGCAACGGGAAAGTGCATGTTGAGGGGCACGGCAATGATCACGGCCTGGATGGATTTATCATCCAGCAGCTGGCGGTACTCTTTGTATTCTTTGGGTGCTGATGCAGCTGCTATCTTGCGGGCATTCTCCAGCCTGAAATCCAATACATCACATATGGCGGCTATGTTAAAAAGATCGGGTAGCTGCCGGATAATGGACATGATACCGGTACCACGATCACCACAACCAATGATGCCGATATTTATTTTCTCAGCGTAAGGGCTGCTAACAGCCTGCAACAACTGGTTGTGCAACAGAAAACCTCCTGTAAGCAAACCGGCCTGTTGAATAAACTTTCTTCTGCTCATATTTGTGCGTTGTGCGGGTCAGGTACTACTGACCACGGTAATTCAATTTTCAATGTTCCTTGATGAAGGTATAGAACCTGCTGCTGGCGGTATCAGCAATCTTGCCATCAGGTTTTCGGTAAATCAAATAAGCCGCCATATCCTTTCGTTGTTCTATAAATGCCAAAGACTTCTGTACGCCCATCACCATTAATGCATTGTCATAAGCATCGGCGGTGATGGCATCGGGGGCATATACTGTTACACTGATCAATTCACTCTGGGAGGAATACCCTGTGCGGGGATCAATGATGTGTGATATCTTTTTACCGGCGCTTTCATAAAACTTACGGTAACTGCCCGAGGTAGTTATAGCGCCGCTGTCGATGGAGATGATCTTTTGCAATAATGATAACTGAAATTCATCTTCTCCGGGCGCTTCAATGCCGATCTTCATTTTCTCCTTACCAGGCTGCCGGCGCCCCCTTACTCTTATTTCACCACCGATCTCCACGATATAATCAGCCAGGTGCTGCTTGTCCAAAAAGGCGGCCAATACATCCACACTGTAACCCTGTGCAATACCATTGACATCAATTTTTACGCAGGGTTTTGTTTTGGTGAGGGTGTGGCCACTCACGGATAAGAACCGGGTGTCTACACACTGTTTCAGGGAACGTATGGTGGCGGAGTCTGGTAATTTGTCTATTTTCTTAGGGCCAAAGCCCCAGGCCTGTACCAATGGTTGGACGGTAATATCGAAGATACCTTCCGTTTGACGGTAAGTTTCAATGGATTTGTTGATCACGCGGGTCATGTGATCGTCCATGTTGATGGAAGATTCAGCCTGGTTGAAGCGGCTGATGAGGGAGTAAGACTTGTAAATGGAGAGAGAACTGTCAATAACCGAGAGGAGACTGTCTACTTGTCCTTTTGTTACGAGGCTATCGGTTGCATAATAGGTTACCTGCCAGGTAGTGCCTTGTGCAAATCCGTTCATACGAAAAGCCCTTACGGGTTGTGCTTTATAGATAACAGCGCCGCACAAAAAAAGGGGTAGGAAAATAAGCAGGTTCCTCATCCGGACAAATATAAATAAAGCCCGGTTGCAGAATGAGGAAACCCGCTTAAATTTATGCAAACGATTCCGCAATCGCCATACTATTGCGCATAATCCGGCCTGCCATTCTTCCAGGCAACGGGATAGCGCGCGCAGGGGGTATTAATGGCCCCATCTACGGCCGAAGGATAACAATCGGGCGTTCCATAGATACCATAAGGATCAAAGAAATACCAACGTTTGTCACTGGGGTCGCGGTGAGCAAAGAAAATGTGCAGGTGATTGGCGGCCTGGCCTCCCGGACCGGTACTACCAGCCCAACCAATTACATCGCCAGCCTGCACATTTTTGCCGACCAAATCACTACTGATCTTTTGTGAATTGGTTCCCCACCACCCCGTGTTTGGATTCCTGTCTGATGTTTTCAGAGGGCAGCCTGTATTCTTCAGATGATTCTCATATTTAACCCTGGTAGGATCATTGGCCGCTTGTGACAAAGCGGGCTGGCTTTTGCTCCATGCTACTGCACAGTCATTATCAGCGCCATTCCTTACGTGCATATAAATTGTTCTGTAAGCATCTTTTTCTCCGCCAACATTGTGACTGATAATGATCGTATTCCCCGACCATTCATCGTACCCGGCAAATACTACTTTTCCTGCAGCCGCTGCGGTTAATTGGAATGTTTTTCCATCCTTCCGGGAATAATCAATGGCGTGGTGCCAGGCGCCCGGAGAATACAACCAACCATTCTTTGACATATCGGATGCTTTTTCTTTGAAAGGAAGGGTAAGGAATCTATCCTTTGCATCAAAGAGCACTGAATTGCGTACGTAATAATCATTGCCCAGTTTCAGGTTGGGCCAGCGGTAATATACCCTGCTGCTTGCTGAAGGATTGGCAGGACAACTGCCTGGCTCTCCTTCGCAATGTTGTGAGCTGGCATAAATACCATAATCATATCCATCACGTCCCGATGTAGCGGGGTTATCAGCCATTAAAGCCTGATTCATACAGCCACCTGGACAATCACCATCGTAGGTTTCCAGGTCTACCAACTGCAGGTTGGAAGTATTATACTCTGCCCATTTGGAAGTAAGGCTTTGCCAGTCGGTACCATGCCAGAGGGCATAACCATCTGTGCCTTGCCGCCACACACCCAGGAAGATGCGCTTGCCACCTTCTACATAAGATTCGATATCTATTAAACGCAGGTTCTCTTTTGCCCGGTCGTCCCAGTACTTGGTAAACTGTGTGTAGTCCATTCCATAAGGTGACAATACATATGCATCATTGCCCGGGTTGAACACGCCCAGGAAATACCTTTTATTTCCTTCGGTGTAGGTTTCAATGTCTGTAAGCCGAAGGTTTTTACTGTAGTCGCTCCAAAACTTATTGAAGGCTGCCCAGTCAAGACCCGTTGGCGTAAGGGCATAGCCACCTGTTCCTTGTCTGAATACACCAAGGAAGTATCTTTTACCTCCTTCCGTATAGGTTTCAATGTCAATGAGCCGAAGGGTTTTACTATAATCACTCCAAAACTTGTTGAAAGCTGCCCAGTCGAGGCCGGCAGGCGTGAGGGCGTATCCATCACTGCCTCCTTCCCATACACCAGAGAAGTAGCGTTTGCCGCCTGTTTCATAGGTTTCGATATCAATAAGACGCAGATTCTGTTTGGCCAGTTCGCTCCATTTTTTGTTGAAGTCGGCCCAGCTTACGCCTGCCCACAAATAAGTACTGCCATTGCCTTTGCGCCATATTCCTGAATAAAGATCCTGGGCTGTTGCAGCCATTCCTGACAGTAGTAATAATAGTAGCGGATAAATAACTTTACACTTCATAGTTGATATTTAAAGGTTATGGTAAAAACAATATAGCTATGCTACTATCAGAAGTGTGAGGTGAATGACCCAGGGAAAAGGAAAAAAGGATTTAAACAGTCGTAATGAATAACAACGTAAAGTAAAGACAAGTAAGGAGGCAAAACCTAATCAGGCGAGTGAACGGAAAAAGGATGAGGAAACGGTTGGTAAGATAAGTTTGAGGTATTAGCTATTAGGATTTAGCAAAATCCTAGAAGCTTCAATAGGCTGGGCATTTTACTTATTAAATAACGCATTGATCACGGCTTCCTTTTTTCGCCGTGATACTTCGAGTGTAGTATAATCCTGCAGGATAAGGGTGGAATTTGATTTCGAAAACTTTACAGCATATTTCAGGTTGACCAGGTAAGATTTATGAATACGCAGGAAGCCTTGTTCGGCAAGCATTTCCTCGTATTCTTTCAGTGTTTTGGCACTCACCAGTTTCCTGCCTTTGGTGAGATGAAAATGGGTATAGTTGTCATTGCCCTCGCAATAAATAATCTCGTCGGGCAGCAGAAAATAATTACCATCCAGGGTAGCTATGATCAGTTTAAAGTCCTGTTGTGCTGTATTGCTCAGGTTGCTGACCACTTGTTGCAATTGTTCTTTTTCCATATTGTGCCGCGGGCGGTTTTTCAACTTATCTACTGCCTGTTTCAGCTCATCTGCATCTACTGGCTTTAAAAGATAATCGAGTGCGCTGCATTTAATGGCACGGATGGCATACTGGTCATAGGCTGTAGTAAAGATGATCTCAAAATCTATACTGTTCAGTTTTTGCAACAGGTCAAAGGCATTCATCCTGGGCATTTCAATATCCAGGAATACAAGATCAGGCTGGTGGGTTCCAATAGTGGTAATTGCCGTCATGGCATCCGGGCAAACGGCTGCCACCTGCACATCCGGGCAATGCATCCGGAGCATGGCCTGTAAGGATTCGCGGCAATGTTTTTCGTCGTCTACTATAATGGCTTTCATGGTATCAAACCATTTTATTCTGAATATAATTCAGGGTAATGAGTACGCTGGTACCGCATCCCTGTTGATTTTCATCATAGAGGTCTTTTACTTCGATATGGGTATTGGCATCATAGGTCATGTTTACAATATCCAACCTTTCGCCGGTTATTTTCATCCCATGGCTTTTCTTTTTCAATGCCGACCTGCTGCGCATTTCAGTTGATGCCGTTCTCCCTACGCCATTGTCTTCTACTTTTATGCAGAGCTGTTCATTTGCGCGTTTGATTTCCAGCAACAATATTCCCCCGGGATGTTCGCGATATAACAATCCATGCCAGATAGCATTTTCAACATAAGGCTGGATGATCATCGGAGGAATGATCACCTGGGCAGGGTCAATGTCTTCATCGAGGACGAGCTTGTATTCAAATACATTGTCGAAACGGATAGATTCTAACTGTATATAGAGATCCAGTGCACTCAATTCATTTTCCAGGGTTACCCATTCGCTGCGTGAATTATCCAGAATCATGCGCATGAGCCGGGAAAACTTGGTAAGGTATCCCGAAGCGTTTTGGGGATCGTTCTTTAGTATGAAGTTATTAATTGAATTGAGGCTGTTGAAAATAAAGTGTGGATTCATCTGGGCCCTCAGCATGTTCATTTTCACGCGGGCTATCTGGCGTTCAAAATCTCTTTTGGTAGCTTCTTTCTTCCGCAGTGTTTTAATGCGTTGTTTTAGCAGGAAGTATACGATGGCTGATATGGCTGCCACCATACATACCAGGAACCACCCTGTGCGCCAGAAAGGCGCCTTTACAGTAAAAGGCCAGGTGGCAGTATTGCTCCATTGGTTTGACCCCGCTGCTGCCCTTACCTCCAGGGTATATTCACCTGCCGGTATATTCCTGATGGTCACCTGCCTGGTGTGGCTTAGTTTGATCCAGGCAGTATCCTGCCCCAGTAACCGGTATTCATATCTAACAGCCGCCGGATTGTTGTAGTGAATGGCTGTAAACAGGAGTTCCAGGGAGTTTTGTTTATAAGAGAGGGTAGCAGGCGCAAAAGCATCGTTCTTCAGGGGCAGGCTGGTACGCTGCTCATCCTGAATCACCTGGATGCTTTCAATGTGGAGTACAGGAGCTGTGATGGTCATGGCATATACCTGGGGATCAAAAGAGAGCAAACCGGAAGAGGTAGCCATCCAAATGATACCCTTATCATCCTGGATCATGTCTACTCCCTGATAATCGCCTTTTAGCAAGGCGCGGTCAATGTCTTTGGCTACAATGCTGATATCATTGCCCGATTGTTCTATGCGGTTGATACCATTGTAGGCAACAGCCCATAGGATGTCGTCTTTATCAACGAGTATTTTCAGGAATATATCAGAAGATAATCCATCACTGGTGGTGAGTTGCTTTTCTATCACAAGGCTATCCTTCAAAAAGTGGCACAACACGAGGCCGTTGCCTTGTGTAGCCACCCATGCTTTCCCCTGCCGGGTTGTTTGCATATCTGTAATGGCAAAGGATTGATCTTTTTGCAAGGGGATCAGATCAAGGTAATCGTCCTTTACGGTGGCCAGTCCCCAGGTACTGCCTACATATATCTTACCACCGGGGCTTTCTACCAGGCTACGAATTAAAGGGTTGTCTGATATTTCCTGCCGGTAAGTATATTGGGTAAATTCAAGGGAGTCGTTCTTAGTCTTTCTGATACGGGTTACATTCTTATCACCTGTGGTCCACAATTCTCCATTCCTGCCACGGTGCATGTGCAGGAAGGTCTTATCACCCGACTTGCCTTCCTCGTAAAAGTATTGCCATCCGTTCTTATTCAGCCGGGCCAATCCCTGGTAGCCGCTGCCAAACCATTGGTCCCCATCGGGCATTTCGCAAATGCTTTTTAATTCTGCGTGGGTGAAAATGGTCTTGCCATTGGGCCAGGCCATTTCAAAATGGTCATTTACCTTTTTAAATAAGCGGCCCCGGTTGGCACCTGTAACAATGGTACCGTCTTTCAGCTGGAAGATACTATAGAGTTCATTAAATCCATCAGGCTCATCCTGAAGGTGGCTTTTGAATATTTCGGGCCGGGCATACAGGAGGCCTTCGTGGGTAGCGACCCAGAAGTTGCCATCCTTATCGCAGGTGAATACAGAGCCCCATTCGCGGTGGTCGTAAGGAATATTGAGGATCTGGTGGAAGGCCTTGGTCCTTACGTCTACCTGGTAAATGGCTTCGGAATTGTAATAGTACCAGTTGTTGCCTTCCTGGTGAAAATCCATACCCGTGAGGAAGGGGATCGGCAGTTTCTTCCATTGACCGTCCTTCCTGAAATTGACTCCGCTGAAGTTGGCACAGATCAACACTTCGTCATCATCGGTAACGCTGATGCCATTCAGCAGATCGGCCGAATGGCTCATTCCCCATATGCGCTCAAGGTTCTTTTTATCAGACTCGTAGGCATTATAGGAATTACCGATGAGCAGTTTTCCATTTTTCCGCAGGGCCATTTTCTTTACACGCCTGTCATCTTTCAATGTGCGCCAGACAGGCAATATACGGGGAGTGATGGCGAGGGTATCCTGTTGTCTTGTTTTTTCGATAGCCGCGGCATCGAGCCAGGCAGGTCCGCTGCCGGTTCCGACCCACAGGCCCTGGCCTTCGAGGAGTAAACTGTAGATGGGCATATTGCCCTCACTGAAGTATACGGGAATTACTTCCTTGTTGACATAGCAGAACAAGCCTGCTGCAGAGCCGATCCATAGGGTATGACGGGTGGTATCTTCCAGGAAGCAGAATACGCGGCCAATGCGTTTGTTGTGGGCAAAGAGGTAGTTGGTGAGGCTGTAGCCGTCAAAGCGGCTAATACCAGCGGTATGGCCTATCCACAGCAATTGGCTTGAGTCGAGGTGAAGGGAGAGGATCTCGGAGGAAGGGAGGCCATTGCGGGCGGAGAATTCGGTGAACTGGTAATTGATGGAAGGAGGCGCGGGAGTGGTAGCGTGTTGAGCATTTGCCTGCCGGGAAAACAGGAACACCAGGAGTAGGCATAACAGTGGGCATGTGCTGGTGTTTTGCAAGGAGGCTGTTTAGTGTTTTGGTAATTACTAAAATTAGTTAATCGTGTTGGTAAAACGCGGGGGAATGAGGGAGGGGGAGTGGAGCGAGGGAGTGGTGAAGGAGTTCTGAGTGCAGAGTCGGGAGTTTGGAGTAGGGCGAATTCAGGGTGCGGAGGGGCAAGTGGGGTATGGGCAAAAAAAAGCCCTGTAGTAAACTACAGGGCTCAAAGAATATGGCAGCTACCTACTCTCCCGCATTGTTGTGCAGTACCATCGGCCATGAGGGGCTTAACTACTCTGTTCGGTATGGGAAGAGGTGAACACCCTCGGTATAACCACCATAAGAAGTTAAT